>Ga0099826_10001956_pt1 | contig 12915 bp, 10 predicted proteins | sample Mtrugardesep15_FD_76830 | JGI IMG/M metagenome (GOLD analysis project Ga0099826, IMG submission 76830) | Root nodule microbial communities of legume samples collected from California, USA - M. trunc garden sep15 | ecosystem: Host-associated > Plants > Roots > Nodule | place: USA: California... | reverse complement strand
ATATTACATTTAGTGAACTCTCCTTGGAAGTGCAAGGGGGACAGGACTACTTCCGGTTTGTGGAAGGAACCTGTATAAATTGCTTGTGTCTTGCTTCTTCTCTCTTCTCTCTGTTTATCATTCCGCTGCATACGCTCCTGAACATTTTCTTCAGAAGCTGTCTCTTGCGCTTCTGATCTTAAGTGTTCTTGTGCTTGTTGAGAAAACGAAGAAAAGTCTAAAACACAATTCAACCCCCCTTCTTGTGTTTTTCTCCCCTTCAGTATCGACAACCAATCTCCAGCCCAACACTTCAAAACAATTTAAAATTGAACAGATTCGACCTATAATTCTTTATCATATATTATATATTTCAACAAAATTGTTTTAATATAATATAATATATTAAATAGGACCAACAAAACAATGAAGAGTGAAGGTGCTTCAATATCATCCATTCTCTATAAGCACCCAACTTCAATAGCACCAGTGTGGATGACACCCTTGGTATTAGCAAAGAACTAAAAGAAGTGAGTTTGTAAAAAATAAAATAAAAATATGAATGTTTCTTATGTTTGATCAAAGTAACAACTTGTATTTTCAAACAATTTTTTTTTTTATGAATTCTCATAAAAAATTGTAAGGATAATAAAAACATAACACACATTTCTAATAAATTTATCGTTTGAAATACTTTGGCAAAATTACTCTTTGTTGCCCCTTAACTTTATTTCACATAACGATTTTCTCATCTTGTTTTTTGTTTGCCATTTTAATTCTTTTTTCCCATTTGCATATGAATTTTCATAGTTCAAATCTATGATTAATGATATTTTCATGTGACATGTCTTTCTTTAAATCTATGCTAATTCAGCAATGTTTGTATATTAATCTTAGATTTTATTTTCATCTGACCTACTACTCTTTAAATCTATGCCCATTCATCAATGTTTGGATATGCATCTTAGCTTTGAAACTTAAAAAATTCATTTGCAATCGGACCGACAGAATCAAAATGACGTAAAAAAAGATAGTTAACAAAATCATTATCTCAACTTAAGTTACGAGACAACGATAATAATTTTACAAACTACTTTTTATTAATATTTTTAAATTTTTAAATGAATCTTATAAAATATTAGGAGTACTTCAATTTATTGCAAAGTCAAATGTATTTTTTTTTTGTGCAGAAAGTCAAAATGTATTTAGTTTATATTCAAATTAAAATTTAATTTAAATACATTTTCCTTTTAATAATATTTAAGACAAGTTTTTCTTTAAAAAAAAAATTTAAGACAAGTTTTGAATATTATATTAACGAATGCACGTGAAGGGGCCGCCCTACTGCTGAGATGCTGTTTTATGCAATTTGATAAGCAGAGTTACTTATCAGGTTGTGTCCAAGTACGATAATAAACAACCTAGGAACGTGAAGTTCTCTATCTTGTGTCAGCTTTTCTCTTCTTCCATAGTACCAAAATATTCAACACTCATCCATCACTGTCACTTTACAGAGGCAAAAACATCATTTGATTCTCATGTCTGGAGCTGAAAATATGGCATCTTTGAGGAAGGATCTGATGCTACTTGTTCTTCAATATCTTGAGGAAGAGGGTTTCAAAGAAACCATGCACAAGTAAAGATCTTTGTTTTTATGGTTTCAAATAATTTTGTTCTTTGTTTCCGCTTTCATATGTGTTTATTTTGTGTTTAGGGTGGAGCAAGAATCTGGTCTCTTCTTCAATTTGAAGTATTTTGAAGAGAAAATCCTTGCTGGAGATTGGGATGAATGTGAGAAGTACCTCAATGGTTTTACAAATACTAATGAAAATGAAGGCTCCATGAAAATGCTCTTTGAGATTAGGAAGCAAAAACATTATGAAGTCTTGGAGAGGTAGGACTCTTTATCTTTGTCTTCATCATAACATCATTAGCTTTCAAATAACAGTCACAGTAATGATGGTGGGCTCGTGCCTTGATATTAAGGAGAATCATAGTCGAATGCAGTCTCAATTGATTTTTTTCTTTTTTCTTTTTCTGTTTGAACAACATCAAAAACTGTTGTGTCGTGGCCCAAATCTCAGTAATATAGCTCTCTTTAAAATGCTAATTAATTAAACTGGTTTTTATTTAAGTGTTGGTGAAAGTGTATTAGAATATTTTTTTGTTGGTTGATTTCAATTGTACAAGGAAATAGCACATCTTATAACCCTTGAAATATTAGGTAATGTTTGTGTTCTAACTTTTTGTTTGATTATTGTCTATACAGATTGAAGATATGTTAAAATTTGGTTGCATTTTACATATGGATTGGTTTAAATGCAGGAATAATGAACAGTTATCACGGTGTGGAGATGTTAGATCATCTAGAAATAAATTGATGGCAAAGCTCAAGAAATTGATCGACAATAATCCCAACATCAATGAGAAACTTATGTTTCCTTCATTGAATTCGTCGCGGCTGAAACATCTGATTAATCAAAGGTAAATAAAGTTTTTGTTATAATAGCAATCCTAGTTCAAAAGTAAAAGATATGGAACAATGCAAGTAGAGAACATACGAGATTGAGATTTGGTCAATTGTGTCTACATCTTCGATTGCATATTGACTGCATGGGTACCTCTTGATTATGTGTACAAATTACCAATTTGTGTTTATATTTTCTGATGTGATTGTTCCATTCACACAGTACTATAAATCTATACACATTTATGTAGTTACTTTTTTTTTTTTTAATGACATATCTTACATTATTTGTAGAGCTTCATTCTCATGTTTTTCTAGGCTAAAGTTTTTTCCATGTTCTCTATCCAGTTTGAATTGGCAGTATCAGCATTATAGGAAACCAAATCAAAATCCAGACATCAAAACTTTGTTAACCGACAATACTTGTTCTCCACCTCGAAGAGGACATTGCACGCCTAATTTAGATGTGCTTCCTGCTGAAATTGCAGTAAGAACTTGGTTTTTGTATTTATTTTCATGTTCATTGATAAAATTGTTGTTTTCGGTTGTTTATATACATTGGGTTGCTGCATTTCCACTTATTATTACTTAATTTTGTACAGCCATTTCCACCAATCCCTGCTGCTCCGAGTGCTAATGCTGTAGCAGCATGGATGGTGAATGGAAATCCTTCATCATCTTCTCAATCACTTGCTGCACTCACAGCTTCTTCATTGCCTGGTCCTTCAGATCGAGGTATAACGCTTAATACTCTTGAACTGATTGACCACAAAATGAGACGGTTGCGGGATCCACAATCTGTTGAAGAGGTACTTGAATATTAGTTTTGCATATTTTCTTTTCTGTTTATTTGTAATAGCATTGCTATATTGACAACTCTTTACAGGTTGTGAAAGTTGCATATACCTTTACATCTCAACCAGCGCCTCGGTTGTTTGATGAACTTCCCACAACTATTGTTTGCAAGTTACATCAAGGATCAACTGTAACAAATATGGAGTTTCATCCATCAATTCATTCTATACTTGCTGGTAAATTAAAATAAATAACATGTCTTGTTTATATTACATAGAAACTTGATTAGTTCTTTTACTGACCTATAAAGTTTAATTGAAACAGTTGGTAGTGAAAATGGAGAAATTTCACTTTGGGAAGCAAGGTTACGAGAGAGGCTGATATCAAAGCCTTTCAAAATATGGAATATTTCCAAATGTTCGGTCGAATTTCAGGTTTATATTCAATTATTCAACTCTTTAAAAACCTTCAAGTGTATATGAGTGATGAATGCACTGCTAAGGCATTAAAATGATCCTTTATGTAATGGTGGAGTTTAATAAAATGATCTTTTGAACAGGCTTTGAATTTGAAAGAATCGTCAATATCCATCAATCGTGTATTATGGAGCCCGGATGCGTGTTATATTGGTAAATATTGTAAAAAAAAAATTCGGATGTTGTTGCTTGATTAATTCTATATGATATTTTATTTTCTTTTCAGGTGTTGCTTTTGCAAAACATTTGATTCATTTATATACCTATCAAGTTCATAATGGTCTACAAGAGCATTTGGAGGTATTTTGGAATTAATTTTTTTAGATGAATCTAATACAATTTTAATTTTTTTAACTCTTGATTAATAATGTCTTTGTTTCATTATTACAGATTGATGCTCATGATGGTGGTGTTAATGACTTGGCCTTTTCATTGAAAAAAAATCAGCTATGCGTTGTAACTTGTGGAGATGATAAGTTAATTAAGGTGACAAAAGTTTCTAGTTTATAATAGATCGTGTGTAGCTATTTGAATGTATTTTTAATTATTAATATATTGAGAATGATACATACAGGTATGGAATTTGGATGGACATAAGATCTTTAGCTTTGATGGTCATGTAGCACCTGTTTATTCGGTTCTTCCTCACTCGAAGGAAAATATCCAGGTTAAATTATTCTATCACCACCTCTTCACATTGCGTATATTCTTTTTAATTGATTTTGTTGTTTCCACCTTCATAATTAATGTTCAATTTTGTGATCATTGCAATTGATAAACGGTATAATTAATTTTATTTTCAATATACATGACCGTCGAATATGGTGTAGTGAACTTGACATAGTTATTAACTTAATATGACATCGTATTCTTGCAGGTTTTATATTCAACTTCGGTGGATGGGAAAATCAGGGCTTGGAAGTATGATCAGAAGAACTTCCATCTGGAGTTCGATACTACCGAAAAGTGTTGTACCACATTGCTCTATAATGCTGATGGAACCAGGTAAGAAAATGAGGAATAATCAAGAATATTCTTTTCTTTTTTTGTTTAACTCTACATTTTTATGTAAGTTGTAATTTGTTCTTGGATGTTTAGGTTGTTTTCTTGTGAAACAAGTAAGGATGGAGACTGTTTCCTAGTTGAGTGGAATGAAACTCAAGGTACAATAAAAAGAAAATACTCTGGATTTAGAAACAAATCTGAGGGTATTGTGAAAATCGATATTGCGAAGAATCGGTTTTTGGCTGCTGGCGTAGACAACCAGATCAAGTTTTGGGATTTCGGTGGTATCAATGTTCTGACTAGCACAGATGCTGGTGGTGATCTTCCTGTGAGTATAGTCCTCTTACTTTTCATATATATTTTTATACATTTTAGTGAAAACAATTTGACATATATAGTTGATGGCTAGTGCGATATTGTGATTTATTGTTCAAGGTCATTGTTGTTAAATATTTGAATACAACAGATTGTAAATCGTAACTAACAGCAGACGTGATTGTTCAATATTTCTCTCTGTGCAAGTTATTAAAACTGTTTGTATAAATTTTTGTGAAAACTCTTTGATGTGGTTGATGCCTTGTGTCAGAGTCTGCCTTGCTTGAGGTTCAATAAGGAAGGAAATATTCTAGCTGTTACTACAGCAGATGGTGGTTTTAAAGTCCTGGCTAACGCAGATGGTATCAAATATTTATGGGGCTTTGAAGCATCTAAAGAACCTGTTGACACAAAGGTTTGTATCTGCTATAACTCGCCATTTTCTCTACATATAATTTTTAGTGTTTTATTACTCACTAATTTGATTTCTTCAACATCAAGGAATAAGGTATGTAGGTCTTTTAGAATATAACACATTAACAATTATTTGATATCAATAACATTTAAATTTTGAGTATATTAGCATGAACACACAAATTACGCATTTCGTTATTTATCAATTGTAGAACGGAGTAATCATCGACAGTGTTCAGTGTCGAATAGTTACTATGCCAGATAGTATGGGCCCAAGTAACACGGTATTCCCTTTGCAACCTTTCCTTTAATTAAAAAAAGATGTTAAACTAATATATTTCTGTTTTTGTGTCAATTATTTCATCATCATAAAGTTTTTATCCTTTGCCAAGGTTATTCGTCTTCGTTACACAAATCATGGAGGTGGTCTTCTAGCTTTTGGTTCAAAGGGCATTCAGAAGCTTTGGAAATGGAGCCCTAATGAATTGAATCCAACTGGAAAGGTGATTGTATACAAGCTATGAATACATGCATATTTTTTAATATCAAAGTTTCTGTTACATATACACATGCATGTATTTTGTTATGTCTAAACCATTATGAGTTTTATTGTGTTTAATTAAAAGGCGACAACACGTTTTGTTCCTCAACATTGGACGCCGAATAATGACATTCTTATGACTCATGGTGTCCTGAAAAATTGTGATTCGGCAATTCCTTGCTTTGACATCACAAATAATGATTGTCATGTTGTTGCTGCATTCGGAGAAGAAATTTCATTATTCAACATGGTGTTGTCTAAAGTGAGCTTTCAATATTTACAATAATATATTTTGTTTCATCTCATTATTTCTTAGTTGTCATGACAAATTATTGTTGAATGTCAGGTAATGTGGCATTTTATGAGTCCTCCATCAGCTGCAACATTTCTTGCGCTTAATCCTGAAAACAATAACATACTCGCAGTCGGAAAGGAAGATTCATTGATTCATATTTTCAATGTGCATAAAGATCAGGTATTTATTTTAAAAATTAAGCAGATCCAAAATTTTTATTTAGATCAATTCAAGAATCATATGTATAATGATTTGAGCCTATTTGCCTTTTAGCATATAACTAGTTTGCAGGGTCACCGAAAGTGCATTACTGGTATAGTTTTTTCTCCTCAACTGAATATAATGGTTTCTTCGGGCGCTGATGCTCAGGTATGTTTAACCGTGACCCTTGTAAAAATATTAGCCAGTGTTGTCAAATAGCAGCAATATAGCATAGTGGATTTTGATGAAATCATAATGAAAACTGCGATGATTTCCTAACAGATTTTGATTGTGATAAAAGTTCTATCTTTTTGCTTTTTTTTTTACAATATCCATTTGTTGAATTGTATGAGTCCCTTTGTTATCGATTTAAAAAGTGATTTTTACTATATATTTCTGAAAACGTTTTTTATGATAACATACTCAAAAATAGTAGAACCTATTTCGAACTCATTTCTTATAAATTAAAAGAGTAGTTTTGCGTTATTTGTTTGTATTTGTAGCTATCTTTCTGGTGTATGGACAAATGGTATAAGAAAAAATCAGTCTCAATTCAAATGCCAAGAGGTGGAAATGCACCTGCAGGTGAAACCAAAGTTCAATTTCACAATGATCAAGTGAAGCTGCTGGTATGGCATGAGTCACAGATAGCAATATATGATGCTGCGCAAATGGAATTAATTCTTCAGGTAAGCACCAACAATTTTTCCATAAGTTTGCAGTGACGAACTTGGTACTCTCGTGTTTACAACACTCACACACCTTACGCACCAACCACTTGCACTAGAAATAGTACAATTCTCATAAGTTAGAAATTTATGATTCAAAGATTGTATAAAACGCAGCTATACTTTGTATTCCTGATGACTTAATTAGTTACATATTTTTGCTTGTATATAATAGTGGCTTCCACGAGATGGAATTTCTGGTGCTATATCCTCTGCAGCATACTCCTGCAATGGACAAATAGTTTATGCAGCTTTTACTAATGGAAACATTGGAGTATTTGATGCTGTAAGCCTCCGGCAAAAATGTCTAATCGCTTCATCTGCATACCTAAATCGGACCCCATCCAACAGGTTTTTAAACAATTACATGTGCTGAAACTTATCTAGTTTCCTTTATATTTGTGCTGTAGATTGTTAGATCGAAAGAGAAACAGATCCTAGTCCATAGGAAATAATATTTCCATGGGGACTAAATTTTAACAAATGATAAGTAGTAAGGTAGATTAAGCCAAAATAGGGGCACAAATATTATAAATTAAAGACTGATGCTCGAACAATTTTTTTTTGTTAGGTAACAACCGCCTCTAGTTGGCAGGCGTGCTTATATATGTTTGTTGTTTTTTTAATAGGAAAATGTTAATGGTTAATTTATCAGGGGAAACGATATTTGTTAGCATTCGAGATCGAACAAGAACCCTAGTTTTGTCCTTGCATATTTTGTTCTAATTACTAAAAGTGTCCAATTTTTGTCACATGCTAACAGTTTTGGGATGAAATATACTAAAAATCCTTACACCTTTGTTTATTTTATACAGCCAAAATGTGTACCCTCTTGTTGTCACAGCACATCCAAAGGAGCCTAATCAATTTGCAATTGCACTGTCAGATGGAACTGTTAAGGTTTTAGAGCCCACAGAGTCTGCAGGATCTTGGGGAAACATGCCTGCTGTTAAAGAGGAAATGATGTGATTCATTTGCATTATTATAGTATTTTCTTTCAATAACTGAGTTATTAATACTTGTCAAAAAAAGAAAAAACTGAGGTATTAATAAATCGTGAGACTTTTGCATTTAGACTCTCCTAATTTTAATATATTAATATAGCAGGTTTGATTGCATTCTTCATCATCTTAATTTTTTTAATTGTATGATTTTGACCCTCACATTCACCATTATTTTAAAGACCCGCGTTCATTTTTCGTAGAGTTCGCAATTTTTGCTTACAAATCATAATTATCTAATTTTAGTTAAATTTTAAAAAATAAAACATAATTGCACTTTGGTTCCCTCTACTTTATCAAACTCATGAAAATATTTTCCAATTTTTAAAATCAAATTTTTTGGTCTTCTCTTTTCACATTCGTTGTAATTTTGGTCCCAACTCATACTTTTATCTTTCTTGCCCCAAAAATGTTGATATTTGGTTGCAAAAAAGGTGATTTATTTCTCAATTGTTGAATCTAAATACAAAATATGACTTTTAAAACCAAAACTCACTTTTTTTTACGCCAAGAGTCACAAATTTTAGTACAAAAAATATAGATATGGATCAAAATTGTAATACTCAAGGCACTTGCTTTCTCCCAAAGATAAAAATGCCTTGTCTTAGGTAGGTCATTTCAATTCCCAGGAAATATTTGAGTTGTCCAAGGTCTTTCATTTTAAACTATACTGCTAACCTATCTTTGAATCGCTGTCATTCAGATGAATCATCTCATGTATCACTAACTGGCTCTGCATAGTCAGCTTCAGTATATTTCTATATTGTTGGACTCCCACCTCTTTTAAAATGTAGAAGTCCTCTCCCTAGAGTCACTTTGAGATATTGTCGAACACGGTTTATTCCTCGTAACATTTAGGTTATGCATGAACTGGCTTTCAACACTACCTGCATAAGCTAAATTAAAGCTAATGTGTGCCAATTAAATCAATTTTCCCGTTAATCTTTGATCTTTTATCGGCTTTGGCATTTTCTTCCCCAAAATATCATCTTATGGTTTTACTCAATGAGAACACTCACAGGTTTACAAACAAGATTGCTTGTTCCTGCAAAAGATCAACTTAGCTCAGTGCAATGTAGCTACTCATAGCAATGTTATTCACATTGAAAATTCCCCTTTACATGATTTTTTTTTATATCTTAGACTACATGGGCGATCTGAGAAACAAAATTCCGTCTAAGTACACTTCAGTTTCCCCTTAAGTTGCATTGCTTTGGGGAGGAAGGGAAGCTGTCTAAAATTGTTCTAACCCCTTTGTATGTGGAAAATTTGAGGATGCTAGATTCCAGCTCCAAGAATTATGAGGTTATTGTTTTTGTACCTTCTTTGGAATTGCACCCATCTTTGAACTTTGTTTAAGTGGATTCTCTAACGGCACAAGCCCAACTACATGTGAATGTAAGTTATTTATTAAATGCAAGCTCAAATAGCAATTTTCATAGATCTTGATTTTTTTCTGGATTCTGTTCCAGACTCATAGCTTGAGGGTGAGATGACTGACATCAACACATGCAAGTATCAAAGCTCTTGATGTTGATGTTAATCTTGATATCACTGTTTTATCCAAAAAAACATAAGCTCTGAGAAGTGGCATTTGATTTTTAATTGTATTTAAGATAGGATGGTATTTTCTCAATTTTTTATTTACAATGCGATAGGACAATTATTTATTTATTTATCTTAAAATGACAAGAAAGTTGTAACAAAAAAAAAACGGACAAAAAACTATTGTATTCTATATTATAGTTTGAGTTAAATAAGTTTTTGGTCCGTTATAAAAAAAAAATGTAATTTTACTTTTTAATTAGATCCTCTAGAAAAAGTTATTTAGTTTAGTCCTTCCACTACTACAAAATACCCCCTTTAATAGCACTCAATTTGGCTTTTAATAGCGCCTATGAAACTTTGAGAAAGCCCTAGCTATTATAGGTCAGGAGCCTATAATAGCGCTTTCAAAACGCTATTAAATAGCAATACTTCAATAGCGCTTTCTGAGAAGCGCTAATATAGCCTTATTCTAGTGCTATTAAAGTCGTTTTCTAACAGTTGTTTCTTACTAAGTCTTTGATGAATAATTGGCAAGTGCACCAAAAATTATCGAAGTATAATAAATAAATATCGTTCCCACAAGGACTGTGTTAATTTCAATAATTCAAAAGCGTTATCAGTTTAAGATGTGTAAAAGTGATTTTGTTTTGCCACTAGGCAGTTGATTGGTTTGATTGCATAAAAGTAAAGACAAAAAGTAAAGATTGGTTTTAAAGAATAAGAGAGAGATGAGATCAGATATTTCGAATCATCTATGTTCCCCTAATTGGTTACACAAGCATATGAATATAAATAAACATTTCGTGTGGTCTGTAAGACACACAACCATTATACAATCACAATAGAACATATTTGCATTATCTCCATTAAATTTAACATTGATTGCCTTTCCTAACCCCAAACAAATCCTAAACTGCTACCTTCTCATTGTCATGCATAACCACCCAATTTTTTTAGTCATTAATCATCGATCCAGATGAAGAGTCTTCGCCAGTAGAACCCTTATTCACCACTTCCACCCCACACTGATCGCCCTTCCTACCATTCCGCTTCTGAACTTTCTTTTTAAAATCTTAAGGATCTCATTTCGATCCTTACTTGGTAACCGATCAACTTTCTTCAAGCTAAGCACTGCGAAGAACACTACCTGCATTCTTCCTTTTTGGATCATTTATTGAGTCATTACTAGTTGCACTAGTTGATTTCAAGTTTTTCTTTCATTTGTTTTTTGTAGAAAAAATGAGGCCGACATCACCATGATTGTGATCATGCAGCCACTTCAAGTTCTAGGGGCCTGACTTCTTCGAATGATCTGCACCTAGGGGGGGCACGAATTAGTGCGTGTTCATCTAAGCGGCATGTAATCTACATCCGGTGCCTGAGAAGGAGAACCAACAATATATGAAATTTCTACACCGCCCACATCATCTAAATGTACCAGTTGCTCATATGACTGCACCAAAACAACGTCGTCTATAACAACTTGTTGGTGAACCTCCGCTTCAGGCAAGCTAACCATGTCCTCTTCTACACATTCTTCCGCAAGCTTCTCCACCACCATACCAATATTTTCACAAGCGTAATGATCCTGATGCACCTCATCGTGATCTAACTAAGATACCTCGGAATCAGTTTCTTCCTCGAACAAACTCAATTTTTATTGTCAATGATATATATCAAAATTTAAAAATAAATGCAACAGGCACAATATGAATATATGTCCTTTTTTTTTTCTTCATGCTTTAAAAAGTGTAACAAACTAGATCGAGTGTGTGTGTGTGTGTTTATATATATATATATATATAAGATTTTGGGATGACTTTTTCATTATTCCAATTATACTCTAAAACATTTTTTTATATTAATGATTGTTGTTAGTGTCATTAAAAAAATAAGATTTAGATTATATTTTTTGTTATATTATTGGTGTCATTGAAATAAATAAACGAGGTTGGTTTAGTTTGTTATAATTTGAAAGCAATCATCATTTATATTTATACTTTTAATCAAAAGAAAAATTTCATAAAAAAACCATGTTCATAATTTTTACTTTAGTGCCCGTCTTTTTTCCCAAGTAATTTATAAGTCTTATAACTATTCTCAACTTTCACATTTATTAAAAAAAAAAAATACATAACTACTCTTCGTCTTTTTTTAGAGGGCATAAATACTCTTTTGTAATTTATAATTGGAAAACATAAATTTACTCTCTCTTAGGAGAATGCTAATGAATGTCTTTAGACGTTAGTTTAAGAACTAAAAGAAGTCTTGTAAGTACAAATTCGTTGGTAGGTCCATAAACATTAGTATGCCCAGGACAAAGTTTGAACTATAGATTCTTCATTTCTCCATATTTATAATGTGTGAGTCCAACCATTAAACATTTTAAATTTATAATGTGTGAGTCTAGATCTCTCAAAAAAAAAATGTGTGAGTCTAGATATTGGACTATTTGTCAAAAAACTATTAAAAGAAATAAGTTTGTATAAAAAAGTTGTGAAATTATAAAATTAACAAAAGTAACAAATATTCTCTTTTACAAAAAGTACTGTAACAAATTTCCTTTTATAAATTCCTATTAATAAATTAATTTTTTAAAGCTATTATTATTTTTTTGACCTAATTAAAACTATTATTATTAACATTTGTAAATTTTGCAAATGAATCGTATCCTTATTTATTAATTTTGTTAGGTCTTAACCTAATTTTTTCCTTCCACTAATCCCTTATTAGGTTTGCAACAACACTATCCTAAAAGTTTGGCTCTAAATTTGCATCATATATGTTTTTCATTTCTCTCTCTAATAACCGTGAATATTTTTCAAAGCAAAAAATTAATAGATATCTTAATCATTATCTTTATTATTTATTAATTTTATTAGGTCTGCGGCAAATTAACCTATTGTTTCGGTAGATTTTTATTTTTGACAAGTTGTTGTACACTTGTTTAATACGTTTACAAACAAAATACCTTAATTTCCATGCAAACTCGACTACCTTAAATAATTTGTTATGAACCATGAAATGCATTAATTTTTTATGTTTAACCATAAAATTAATAAATAAAATTGACCCGTGCAACAATATAATTTTGTATTCTTTTTATCTTTTTTCTTTATAATTTTTTTTATTATCATTTGATTGTAATAT
>Ga0099826_10001955_pt1 | contig 12915 bp, 10 predicted proteins | sample Mtrugardesep15_FD_76830 | JGI IMG/M metagenome (GOLD analysis project Ga0099826, IMG submission 76830) | Root nodule microbial communities of legume samples collected from California, USA - M. trunc garden sep15 | ecosystem: Host-associated > Plants > Roots > Nodule | place: USA: California... | reverse complement strand
TATATATATATATATATATATATATATATATATATATATATATATATATAGTAAGGTTTTTTATGCCACGTGTCGTTTTCAGGTTTATTCTCAATATTTTTCTTTTAAAAATTTGTTTTCAAATCTTGCATAAATATCTAAACAAACATTTTATGTTAGTTTTCTATTTTTTAAAAACTGATTTCTTTATTTGGCACAAATATCTCAACAAACTACATACAATAGTTTCAATCCTATTCATTAAATATTTCATATAATTTTTTAATTAATTTTTGGTTTAATAAATTAATGTCTAATTTAATTTTAACATAATTTGTTTCAATAAATATATTAATTTTTATTAGTTCTCGAACTTTCAAATTTTATATTTTTAAAACTAATTATCTGATCTATTAATTTTCAAGTTGTTTTACAAGATTCAAATTTTTCTTTGAATTTTCAGCATATCATTTTTACCAAAAAATATTATAATTTAGTTAATATTATAAATTTCATATATACTATTGATTTTAAATAATATACCAATTGGTTTAACATAAGTTAATTATTTAAATTAAATTATTTTTGTCATTTTTTAGGGGAAATTAATTTTGTTAATTGTTTTTTTACGTACATGTGTTACTAATACATTAAGAGTTTTTTCAAATAAAAAATCAATTTCTTTATTGTCCGTTTTTTTAACCGTGCTAACCCTTGTAAATTATAAGCAATATTTTTTTTATGTCAATCAACAAATTATCTGCCTCTAAGTTAGACGATCTTGGATAAATATTATTCTCGTGCCTTTGTTCTACATTAATAAACTTTGGTGATTTATAATTTAATTTATTTGTCGGAGAGGAAATAAACGCAGACGCACATTGTGAGGAAAATATGCAATTGAGTACGCAACAACATACCTCTAAATCATGATGTTCCGATCGTGGATGTCCATTTAAAATAATTACTAAAAATAGTGATGATCTTTTTTCGAATACTACAATTAATATTGGATACAAAGAAGTATTTGAAAACTTAATGTAGATAAGTAGAATTTGTCTGCAACACATTGGTGTTAGCTAGTATTTTCACAAAATTGGTTAGGTTTTTTTTTTGTTTTTTAGAAATCCAAACTATCCCACCGAAATTGATGCCAATAAGAATTGAACCTAAGACATTGAGAGAAGCAAACTTCAAAGTCCCAAAACAAAACCGTCATATCAACCAAAGTGGGTTTAAATGAGATTTATTGTTTTATTAACAAAATTACCATTCCTTTCAATACATTACAATGTTTTATTTTATTTATAATTATGCATGATATACATTTTGATAGGTTATTTGGTGAAAAACTAAAATCAACATTTCTTGACTAAAAGATTTCAAACATTAATAGGGTATGTTTGTTAATGATTTTTATTTTTAAATTCAAAAAATTTAAATCCAATATTCTTATACATGTATATGTGTATCCAACCTTATTAATATGTCTAACCCGAGCAACGTCGGGTGACTAACTTAGTAATATAAAAAATGGAGAATAATAAATAGTAAAAGGTATGATAGGAAAAATATCATTAATGATGCATTAGTATTATAAAATAATATATAATAATAAAACAAAATATTTTGTTTCAAAGTGATACATGATAAAATATGGAAGGAGTAATGAAGAAAGATAATCACCAAGAAAAATAGGTGTTTCAACAAAATCCAATTTGCTTCTTTTCGGTAAATTAATTACTTGTATCCTCAACGTACAAGTTGGCATAAACTTAAACTATGAATAAATATAGGTTGATATTCTTAATGTATATAATTTTTTGTATCCTTTTGAAAAATTTCAGTTGACCAAATATGTGGTTTGTGTGACCATATTTTTTCAGTTACGTGATCATATTTAAAAGCTAACAAATGTGGTTACGCAATTAAAATGTACGTGACCACCATTTTTTCACTTAGTTAACCAAATAAATTTTGAAAAAATAGTGGTCATGCAACTAAAAACATATGGTCGCACAGACCATATATTTGATTAACTTAATTTTTTCAGAGTGATATAAAGGGAAGGGATGTACACATTAACATTAAGGTGTACCTATTTACTTCTTGATCAAAGCTTACTTAAGCTTTAAGTCTTAAAGTTCCACAAGTCATTTAGTGATTTAATATGCTTTGCTTCACTTGTTTCCATTATTCATAGATCTCGATCAAACGGATTGAATGAATATATTTCTACAACAAATTACACCCAAAAAACTAAGTACATGATCTCTACATGATTTTATCATTTTATCCTCCACGAGTTTATCTAGAACAAAAGTTGAATAAATTGTAAATAAAAAATTCCTTCAATATAAGTCAAATCTCAATAAAAATCTCTACCTCTCCTCATTTTAGACCAACCATACAAAATTAAACATAACTTCATTAGACACTTATGTCTAGAAAAGAGTTTTATGCTATTTATTGATCATGAACATTAATGTTCTCACATACCACACCAATACATTTAAGTCTAACATGAGATGATGTATAAATTCATTTAATACTATATGGGTTGAGTGTATAAAAAGGTATTGGTTGGTCCATACTTGACCAAATTGGTTGATAGCATAATGATCATTCCATTTTTTATTTATTAGAAACATCTTGTAGCTCAGATTGCTCACCTGTCACTTCCCTTTTTAAGCTTGGAAACTCCGAGACAATTCCACTTGACTTATTTACCCCTAATAACATTCCCTAAATTTACTTAACTCTCCTTGGTTCCTTCGTCATTGAGCGTGGAAAAATGGAGAAAGTGTTTGTAGGGAGTGATAAGTTTGCTGATTCTTCATGCAACAGTTTGAACACTGTTCTTGCTTTGTCATTATGGCTTGGAGCTATTCATTTCAATGGAGCAGTGATGGTTTTTGCACTCTTCTTTCTTCCTCTCTCCAAAGCACTCTTGTGAGTTTTTCTCTAAACTTTTTCTCATATTTTCTTGCATGTAAAGGTATCTATCGGACTTGTTTGAATTTACTTATTTGAGTTTATATATATCTACATGCATGACTACGTAACTACGTAAGTATTTAGAAAAACTTATAAAAACATGCAACTTATGATATGTTTATAAGTTGTTTTCAAAAGCTCTCCACGATAACTTACATAAGAACATATATAGGTTATACAGAAAGAAAACTTTGATTTTATTTTATATTTTTTGATGAAAATGATTTATAATAAGTGTTTATGCTATAAGATGGAAATTAAGTTGTTTATCCAAATAGGTTGATTGAATTGACTTATTGTGAGACTATTTGAGAGATGCGTATAAAATGTCAATATTAATTTTTAAACTTATTTCTTGGTTGTTGTTGTTGTATTTCTTCTATGAGCTCTTATGAAAAATGTTTATCTTTTACATGAAAGCCATTTGAATTTAATTTATCTTTGGTTTAAATGCATTTTTGACCCATTAAGTTTTCAAAAGTTGCGATTTTGGCGCTTAACAAAAAAATAACAATTCCGCCCCTACCTTTACAATACGATGCAATTTTTACCCCTTATTTTAAGAAATAGCAATTTTGGCTCCTGTTTTGAGATATGTGGCGTCTTCTTAGCAAGTTTGTCCCCTTGTCTTTAACTTGGAGCCAAAATTGCTATTTTTTTGTTGGTAGGGCCAAAATCACAAGTTTTAAAAAGTTTGGGGACCAAAAGTGCTTTTATACATAAAGACTTATATTGATAAGCTCTTATATTTTGAATGTTTAATTAAGTTGTTCGTCCAAACAGATTTAGTATATGTTTGAATTGATAGTGAGTTTAGTGGAAACTGGAAACATAGTGTGTCACTTGATTTTGTCGAAAGCTACACTTTGGAATTTCAAACAAAATCACATACTGTGATTTCACCAAACTCACCACCAACTCAAAGGTGCATTTATTGGTGATGTGTTAATTAAGCTTTTTGTGACTTTTGTTCTTTTTGTCAGAGTTTTTGGTTTTCTTTTTGTGTTAATGGTGATTCCTATTGATGAAAAGAGCTTATTTGGTCGAAAACTAGCAAGGTACTTTTTCGCTTTTTTTCTTTCATTCTTCCTTTTTTGTTTATAATGTAAAACTTGGTATCTATTTTTGTGGCTATGTTTTTCAGGTATATATGTAAGCATGCTTGTAGTTACTTCCCTGTCACGCTTCATGTAGAGGATATAAAGGCTTTCCATCCAAATCGTGCTTATGGTTTGTTCTTTCTACCAAATTAACTAGTATTAATGTTAATTCAGTTTTGAATTTTTTAGGTTCTTTTTGTGTTCCATCAAATGCTTCTATCATTTGCACTTATGTTAACAACATTTTGTAATTGATGCAGTTTTTGGTTATGAACCACATTCAGTTCTGCCAATTGGAGTTGTTGCGCTAGCCGACAGCACAGGTTTTATGCCTCTTCCGAAAATAAAAGTTCTTGCGAGCAGTGCAGTAAGGCTTTTACTTGAGACGCTGTATCTTAATGAAGTTTATTAATGATATAATTCTCAATATTTATCTTCACCTCTCACAAATAGATATTTTACACACCATTTTTGCGACACATATGGACGTGGTTGGGTCTGACACCGGCAACAAAGAAAAATTTCACATCCTTGCTGGATGCAGACTATAGTTGCATCTTAGTCCCAGGTGGAGTTCAAGAAACATTTTTCATGGAGCACAGTTGTGAGGTACATTGTTTTTGCACTCAACGATAGACTTATATGTATATTGTATATTGTATATGTTTCATAGTTTGTACTCTTCGATTTTTACCTATGAAGCATGGAAACTGACATGGGCACATCGACGACACATTGCTGTAACTTCTTCAAGTGACTTTTCATTCTCCGAGAATTCAATTCTTAATTCAATGTTTAGATTCTCTGAAATCTAATCCTTGTTCCAAGATTCTGTAATAAGACTAATAGACGAAAAAGTTAAAAAGAAGGTCAAGTTTTCAAGTGCGGCGAATTAGTTGTAACAATATATGTGAGGAGATGTATGTAGTGAGTGCGCAGGGGTTATGGAATCGGTGTAATGTTCTATATTATCTTTCCTTCCGATTCTATCGGATTTCCCTCTTCTTCCTCTCTATACCTACAACTGAAATTCTCTTCTTACTCGGACTATCTTTCATTCTCTGTTGTACCACCTTCTAGTCTATCTACTATAAGTTGAGAATTAGGCTTTACAATTGATATTTAATAAAACAGTTCCTCCATTTCTCTCTTACATTAAGTTCAGATCCTCTGCTTGGTGCTTTCTTTATTGATCTCTTAATTCCTATACCAATCTCGGACAATATGAAGCCAATGTTTGACGACGAAATAGGCACCTTATTGGTGAGTGTTTTCCACTGAGAAATACTTCCAAAGGCGGGACACACCAAAGGTGGAGATGATTTTGTTGGCTGGGATTGCAATGAGATGCCGTGCTCTCACATACAGTGGCTCTGGTGGTATCCACACCATCCATTGGTGAGCTGGGACGCTTTTACCACTGTATTGCTGTGGCAGTTTAAGGATGAATATCAGGTCATTTTAATGCTACCCAATAACGATGTGTAGCCACCTCAAGAGTTGTCACAGTTGAGCGATGCTCTCTTGGCCTGGCTTGGCTTCAGCTAATTTTGGGGGATCAAAACTAACTGATTTCAAATGATCAAATAATGTGTTAACGTGTTATCGTTATAGTTACAAAAGGCCTAAGAGTGCTGCAAATTAATTAGGAAAATAGCATTGCATATTTGCATGGATATATCTGGTTGGTTATTGTAAAATCTGTTGCTCTTTCTGTTTGGTTTTGTGCTGCATTTAGCCGGTTATTACTGTTAGTAAAATGAGGAAGAAGAGAGTCTCTAGGTAAAATGAGTTACAACTTACAATAAGAACCTTACTCTTTCTATTACATGATTACAGTAATGCTATGTATAGCAAAAAATATTTCACGAATGGATCACAAGGAGTGTAATTCACTTTACATAGCATATTGGCTACCTGATTTCCACTAATTGTGAAGTTATGCCTTTGAGCCATTTAAACTATAACACATGCTTCGTGATCGGTTCACTATGTTTTCCTTCGCGATGAATAGCATCGCTGATATGATTTATATTCATACAGGTTAACAGTAACTAACAAGAATTATTTACTTTCTAGATTGCCTTTCTCAAGGCAAGAAGAGGATTTGTCCGCATAGCAATGGAGAAAGGGAAACCCCTAGTTCCAGTTTTTTGCTTCGGACAGGTATTTATTTGTACGTAGGTCTCTTTTACTCATATGTCAATGTTTCTATTTTTTTTTCATTATATTTGTTCATTCAAATTAACATTCATCTTCGAATGCAATGTCACTATAGTCAGATGTTTATAAGTGGTGGAAACCAGGTGGGAAGCTAATTCTGAATATCGCGAGGGCTATCAAGTTCATCCCGATATATTTTTGGGGAATTCTCGGGTACATTTTTACTTCTATATGCCAACTTCCACCCTCCCTATGATCTGATATCCTTTAATTTCTATTTGCACACAAGTCAGTGTTGCATAGAACTTAGTTTTAACACAAATTAACCTCTTCTCCTCTTTAGATCTCCAATACCATTCAAACATCCCATGCATGTGGTGGTGGGTAGACCAATTGAGCTTGAGAAAAATCCGAAACCGACGCCTGAGGAGGTATATATACACACTATCATCATACACCCTTTAAGTTAAGTAGTATTCACAAATTTGATCCACGAATTTCAGAAAAATTTCAACTCTTTTATCACATTCACATTTTTTCAGGTTGCTAAAGTACACAATCAGTTTGTTGAAGCACTTCAAGACCTTTTTGAACGCAACAAAGCTCGAGCTGGATATCCGAACCTTGAGTTGAGAATTGTTTGACAAGGCCAACACTTCGACCACGTATCTCCTCTTAGGTTAGGCTATGTTTGGAATGGTAATACAGCTTGTTTAGATTAAGAATGTAAAAAACTTAATTTTATTGAAGAACTCTGTGATCATACCCCAATGTGGCTGCAACACTAAGAATAAGAATATATCTATTTATCTATCTATGATTAATACAAGTTTTAGTTTTAGGTTAAATATAGAAGTGTCATACTGTCATGTTTAGTAAAAATAAACTTGTTAGATTGTATGCTAACACATCAAAAAAATATGACAAAAACATCACTGATATTTTGTCAAAGAAAAAATCTACTGGCCATGTATAACATTAAACTGAAATATTAATTAATAGTAACAATGAAATAATAATAACCATTTCTCTGAGTACAAAATCAAATAACTAGCCACATGAAGAAGGTTGACCAAAGGGTAACCGCAATTGATGCAAAAGCATATGACCATAGCATAATAACAGAGCATTCACTTTCACCACCAGATCCAAACAACTGGGCCATAGTTCCTGCCAGTGCCAGAGGACAGTAAGATTAGCTTTATCACGTGTAGTTTAAATATAACAATTTTCATGTGGTGGCCTATTATTACATGTACTTTTGGATCGATGTTTGAACATCATTCAAAGCGTTAACAATAACCGATTTCACTTTAGTAGATAGAAACATACGGTATTACTTGTCATTCGATAGTGATCCAATCAATGATATTGGCTAAGAATAAAGAAAAAGAATATTAATGCCTTAACTTATATCCATTTTTATTTTTGTTGAATTAACATCGATCAGGTCGTCCTAAAGACATTGAAAACTTTGAACTTCTACGTAAAGATGGTGACATCGGACGTTGTCAAATTTTGAGTGATTTTCAACTACCATATACTATAGATCAAATGTGAGACTTTCCTATCCTAGCTATTGTTTTGAACACTTCGAAAACATTTCTAATTAGTGAAGTTAGTATGAACAAGTTATTATATTACCTATATTCATAGCCGGTGGAAGTGCATATTGAAGTAGAAGTACAAATTGATATAAAGGATCTGGTTGCACCAAACCAAATTTGATTGCCCCTTGGACCACTACAACACCTATTATAGGTAGAAAAATATATCTTACAGCTATAATTCCCACAATTGTCCACACTGGGGTACTTGTTCCCTTCAAACCTGGTCCATTCACATAAGTTGTATATTATTCATAAGCAAATTACCAATGACAAAAGAATGCTATTAAGAAACTAAACACTTGGCATTACAAGAGTTTACCTTTAAGGAGGTTTGCACCCAATATTAGGGTGACAGTAGGGATGGCTGCTTCACTGAAATTAATGAGACAAAAATGAAAGTGAGATTCATTTATTTGAAGGTATTTATATAATGAGTGTCCTAAAGACATTATTTAAGGATGTCAAACGAAAAAATAATTTATTAAACTATTAAGCAATGTGCTTAGAAAATTGATCAGTATACTTCCCAATAAATATTGTTAGAGTAAGACAAAGAAATTCAAGTTCATTAAACAACAAGATCTACATACGATTGTGTGTTGAAAATCTAAATCTGTTTTTTATTTTTTTGGAACTTGCACGAACATAAGAAAATAAATTCCTTTTAGTTATGGCACATGTGATATTATTTTTCTTCTGCCTCATGATTATTTTTATAGCATTAATAAATAAATCCATATGGAGCTCGTGCAATAGATCCCTTGGGAAAGAATTCAACCCTCCATAGGGAACACTCGGAATTTTATTAATAATATAGAACCTTCTCCCCCCACCCCTTTTAATTTAATTTAATACATAGAAAATTAACTTTTGAGCAGCAAACTTTGAAGACTTTTACAAATTTATTTTGTAGTTAAAATAAGTCCTCTACACTACACAATAACGTGCAATATTATTTGTAGCTAAAATAAGTCCTCAAGAGAAATTTTGTCTTTAATATCTTGAAAACCAAATTTTAGGATGCATACCCCAACATTGAAGCAGAGTCCTCAACCACATGCAATGGAGCATTATTGCCAACCATTAACTTACGTATTGGGTTGATAACACCAATGCAAAATCCAATAATCTGTGACATAAGATTTGAGACATGAGAGATTAATTATTAATCAATAGAAGATAGTGTTCTTTTTTAGAGGTATATGTGCTAAGAATTGTGCAACCTATATTACTATAAGCAAAATGAATATGAAATGCAAGTGTAGAATCATACTGCTCCAATGGTTGATGGTGCAAAAATGGTTTTGAAATTGATGTTGTATGAAATAGTCCTCAAATGACGCTTAGCTTTATCTGAGAAAGAAACCTAAGAAAATAAAACACCAAAACATTATTGTGACTACATTAATTTATTTCATTAGACAAATGAAAGAAAGAAGATAGAAGATTATATGAATTGATGTTGTAAAATTTGTTTACACTTACAATGCCTATAAAGATAGGTATTATGAAGTCAAAATCAGTAAAGAAAGTTTGTATGAATCTTTTTACCTTTTCCTCAAAGTCTGTATTTGGAAGTAGTAAAGTATATGCATCATCCGGAGCATCTTTTGCAAGGTTATTTGTTACTGAAATATTGTCTTGTTGTGATTCTGATATCACCCCTGAAGTCATCAATTTGGCTCTACTTGTTGAAATTCTCATTATGTTGTAAACATATGTCCATAGTAAAACTGCTCCAATCTAAAAATCTCCAAATAAATTTAATACTTTATTGGAAAAATGCACACTGTATTTATACTACTATGATACTATGCAGCACTAACACAGACACTAGACACGACACTGACACATATGCACTAGTAATGGTATAAGAAAATGGAAGTGATTAAATACAACCTCTTGTGTCAAGTCGGTGTCCGATACCAGGGAAGTGTCGGTGCTAAATACACACTAAATCAGCAATTATAACATAAACATCCGAGGAATCAGTGAAGTTGCATACCGCCATAGAAAGTGATACATAAGCCATCCCATATTTATGGCAGAGAACAGGGTCTCCAAAAGGACTTCCTTTCTCCTTACATATAGCTGGAATGATGATTATAGGCAAGTTTCCTAAATTTCCTGTTTACATTATAATCTTCAAATCATGAACTCAACCAAAAGATGCATCAAGATTGAAATTGTGAAAAAGTATTACGATTTCCAATTCATTGAATGCACAATTTTTTAGAAAAACTTTTAAATTGAACGGTTTAAACATACAATGTTGTCAGAACACTCGTTAGCATTTTCCAAAAGAAAATACTATGTAACAATTAACATACTGACATTTGCCGATAAAAAAATTGTAACATTTCATTTGTTTGTGCAGAGGATGAGTATACCTGCAGAACAGCAACCTAGTATTAGACCTTCCAGGTGCTTTGGAGGCCTTGTGATCTTAATCACTATCCATGCTAAAGCTGAACCCAATATGAATGTGCTAAGAATATTGACTGGCATGAACCACCTAAATGTATCAAAAACTGTGAGTTAAGACTAAGAAACCAATCATCAATATTTCACAACAACAGTTACTTAGATAGTTACTCACAAAGTTAAAACATTATCAGATGTTAATGTTTCTGCCAAATTGCTCCCAACCAGTGATGGATTGAACACATAAAATACAAGCTGTCAAAGAAACAGTAATTTTGTCAGTAGATATAGATTTCAGAGCAAACAAAAAAATTAAGGTATGCAATTAACTTACATTATTCACTCTCTTTCTTGCATCTGCTCCCAAAACATCAACTTGATCAATTGCAAGAAACAAGCCAAGTGCAGTAATCAGTAATACTTTCATTACTGGCAATGAAGCAACATACAAGAGCTGCATAAACCCCATTATCACAATTCTTCAAATGTTAATCCTGCAAGCAAAGAAAAAATACATTCAGAAATTTATAAATCAGAAACAAAATCCGAATTATAATGTGAACATTTTTTTTTTTAAACAATTATAATGTGAACTTGGAAAATTGAAAAGAAAAAAAGAACCCAACAGAACTCAAAACATAACAACTTTGTCAAAATTTGCAACTACTTTAAGAAGGCCTCAACATTTATCATGACTTTTGCACCAAATAACAGTCATTTTACTAATAAAAAAAAACCCATAAATTACACATGATAAATAAATAAATGATAGTTGGATTAATCTGAAAAGTTATAGTAATCTTCACTGTTAGCAAACCAAGTTGTTAATCATATTTTATTTTGATAAACAACTTTTAAGACTCTTAAAGTACAAATTTGATAGCAAACCTTAGAATATCTTCAGTAGTAGAAGCCCTCTCTACTCAACAAACCTTTGCAGACTCTCTCTCTCTGTGACTGGGTGTGTGTCTATATATATATATATATATATATATATATTCACTTTTGTTTTTTTGCTGATGCATGAAAATATTGAAGTACAAAATTGAAACACACATTCTATTGAGTTCATGCACCAATCCCAACACAAACAAACAAATAAAACACAAAAATTTGGTCTAATATAACATAAATAACTAAATATTTACATCATATGTAAAGTTGTTACTACTACTAAGTTAAATTAACCGACATAAGCAACCTAACAAAAAGATTAAAGAAAATTAATACTACTGATAGAAAAAAGTAGGACTACTTGGGTAAAAAGGCGATGAGAAAAAAGCAAAATGCAATTGTCATAGTTTTATAGTTTTCATAAAAATTGAAAAAGAACATTTAAGTGACGTGAGTAAAGTGAAAAGCTTAACCAGAAAAAGGTACGTTGAGAGAGTTATCTAAATTGAAAACGCATCAAGAAATTATTATTGTGTAGTTGAAGCCATGTTATGATGCATAAAGAAAATATTACTAACACGCATCAAGAATGATTACGTACCAAGATAGCGTAGATTCCACGTGTATATATTTCAGAGATTTGTAAGCAAGAATGAAGAGAGGGAAATGGCTACGTTAATGGAGCTTCGATGTAGAAACAGTGAGAAGTGAAAGAAGAAAAATTTCTGACAAATCATTAAATCAAGAGAAGGAAATATTTATTATGGAAAATAATTAGATACATTTTATTATCACGTGTTTATGATTTTTAACTATAAATGGTCCTTATTTTTTTATAATAAAGTTTGAGAAAATTATAGATTTGAGAAAATCATTGATAGAACAATACTAAGGGTAACCAAGGAAATGCACATAAAGTTCTTTTTTAATACATTTACTAGTTACAAACACATGTGCTTCGCACGGGGTTCAGTAACGTATTTGATAAAATATTATATTAGAAGGATAGATTGCGAAATGACAAATAATTATAAACCATAATACAATATTTAGAGTACTCTTGCATTACGGATTACAAAATTAAATTTTTAAAATGGCTTGATCACGAGTAACAAATGAAAACATATTTAGTCAACGGTAAAAACGCTTTTCTAGTAATAATTGATATTTATTTATAAACCAATGAAAACCCTATTACCAAAGCTTCAACGTATACCAATGAAAACTCTATTACCTGATTTATATCATTTTGTCTTTCAGCTTCAACGTATATAAATCTTTTCACATGATCTACAACAAAGGCAGATATTAACTGCAATTTAGTATCCAGTTCTTTCAGGTGAACAAATTTCTGCATCAGACAGATAGCTGAAAGCCTCTCTACCTGATTTATATCATTTTGTGTTTTAGCGTCAACGTATATAAATCTTTTCACATGATCTACAACAAATGCTAGGGATGTCAATGGATACCCATTGGTACGAATAATATGATACCCGTCCCCGCCCCGTTGGATAAATATGATACCCGTGCCCGCCCCGTATCGTCGTGGGTACCCACACGGGTACCCGTGGGTATTGAGGTATACATGGGTACCCATGGAGTTTTGAATTTATTTATTTTGTGGTACAAATAATAACTTTTTTTAATTACCAAAAAACTTCAACTTTTAAACATCCATACATAATTCATTCAAAATTTCATAAATCATACATAATCCATAGAAAATTCATGATTCTTATATAATC
>Ga0099826_10001954_pt1 | contig 12916 bp, 8 predicted proteins | sample Mtrugardesep15_FD_76830 | JGI IMG/M metagenome (GOLD analysis project Ga0099826, IMG submission 76830) | Root nodule microbial communities of legume samples collected from California, USA - M. trunc garden sep15 | ecosystem: Host-associated > Plants > Roots > Nodule | place: USA: California... | reverse complement strand
TGAGAATTTTAGTTAACTTATTTTTTGTAGTATTTCTGAAATTGTTCTTCCCATTTGTTCAATGAGAATAAAAGGGTTTGAAAAATAAAAGCATATTGTTTGTCTTCTGGTCCCACTCCATTTGTAAATGTAGTACTAAATTTCTTTTCCCCGTAAAGTCCTGTGATTTGTATTTGTTAATCTTTGTATTATGTATATAATCCTACTATAGTAGTATATGATATTCGTAATTAATTAAGTATGGAGTATGATGTTTCATGATTGCAACCTAATTTCTAAATATTAATGAATATTCATCCGTTATCTATTACAGGTACGCCCACTGACTACATGTTGGGTTAATTGATCTTGCCATTTTATTGAGTTCTGGATGTTATCCCACAAAGTGCTCGGTCTGTGGCATACAGAAATGAGACGTGAGAGCACCAGCTTTTTCTGAATATAGAAAACATAGTTTGACATCTTTCATACTGGATTATAGGAACCAAGTTGCTTATCTTCTACTTCCTGAGCATCGTGAGACATTAATTCCCCAAATCGGTTTGTGTTTTAGATTACCGGGAGCTACAGACTGGGGGATTTGTTTATAAATGTACATTATGTTAACTCATCAATGGGATTTTGGGGATTCATGTGCACTAAAATTGTAGCTTTGAGGTACTACTATTTTTATTGTTTTTTTGTTAGCATAACAGAAGTATATTTGTACAGACGGGCTTGAATGCCTTATCTTACAACAAAAATATATCCTCGCTAATGTGATGTACTCGACTGTAAAAGGACCAATATAGATTCTGAGGACTATTATTATAAGTTAAGTATACTATTCAGCAGCGAGATTCATCTACTCAGTTGCTTTTGCTTTCCGCATCAAGCTTATGTAATGGGTCTGCAGTTTCTATAACATTTGAGAGAGAAATATCAGTGATTTTTTTTTTCCGGAAATTTTGAAATCAGTGACTCTTGCAATACAAGTGGTCTGTAAGCAAAAAAATCAATAATTTATCATATAAGGTTAGATACGTTACTCTTGATTTTTTTGTACGAATTGTAGAATGTACTCTTGTTGTTTGGGTACAAATTGTGGATTGTACTCTGCAAATTTTACAACTTAATACGGCTTGGCTAAACAAGACACACAACCAAAGAAAATTCCTTTATGCTGAGTTGGGTGTCTATTGTGTTTGTGTGGCATTTTACAAAAAATCAAACCATCCCGACACATCTAAATAATGTTCTCAATGGGAAGTATGAGGCTAATCCGTAGTATTACTAAAATATGTTGAAATAGTCAATGTGGCTGTTTGTTATAGCAAAAAAGTCTTTAAAAATAATCTCTAATTTACTATTACATAAAAAATGATTTGTAGAAAATCTAAAATAAATAGGTCCGTTTTCATATAAAGGGGTCCATATATCTCATAATATATTCTTTTTTTCTTTGTAGATTAAGTAACAAACATCATCTAAAACTTTCACATACATGAAACAATTACTATAGTGAAGTAAGTTCTTGGTTCAAAATCAGATGAAGATATTCAGTTTAACAATATCAACATTGTCGGTTGAGCTATTCTTACATATCATAATATATGTTCAACTTAATATATGTATTAAGTTATTGGACTAAAACAATATCCAACCATGTCAACAAAACATTTTTTTGTCGAGTTCAACTTAATATATGTATTAAGTTATTGTACAAAAACAATATCCAACCATGTCAACAGAACATTTTTTTTGTCAAGTAACATAGTGATTGGATTCACACATTAAGTGTGAAGAAGTGTGGGATCGAAGTTCGAGCACCGACCCCTGCAAATAATGTAACAAGTAGTTATTAACTGAGTTACACATATGAGACGTCAACAAAACACATTTTATCATATAAAAAAACAATTCATTTTATTTTTATTATTTTGCATGAATTGAAAGACGAACACCAATTTATTCACTTTCCTACTGCGCTTGGACGTATAAAGAAAAATATAGCATTAACATGTTTTAAGTTTATGATCCAATATATTTTTAACAAATAAGATTAAAATAAGCTCTTTTGATAGTCTCAAATATTATTTATGTAAATTGTTCCTGTTTTAATAGGACATGATTTTTTATTAATAATTTAAATTTGTATTGTAGTGGTGTTATTTCAATTTTAATGAAATGTAACATTTTTTTTAATTAATAATTTAAATAATAAATTAAAAAGAATAAAATTGAAAGTGAAAAAACCATAATAAAATTAATAGTTTTATGGCATATTATTTCTCTAGATTAGATGTTACTTATAAATACACGCGAAATATAAAGGAAAAAAGACAAATAAAACCTATAGAAAAATCTTTAGGTGAATAAACATTATCTAACTTAACCATATGAATTTTATGAGCCCTAACTATTGTTCTATGAAAAATATTTCAATAAAGATCAATTTTAGATATTGTCTTACTAGGAGTTTTGAAGAAATAAATGAAGTAAATTAGTAAAGCAGACAAGATAACTTTTAAGACAATATAATAGACTATTAAAGACTGATTGCGACTCTTCTAGTGAGATAGACAATATTTAATTTTGTGAATGATTGTATTCCATAAATCTTAATATTCTAGGATTGTCACCAATTGGTAATCCGCAATATTAAAATGGAATTGTTCTCACTTTACAATTCAAAAAGGACGTTGTTTCGTTCAACCAAGAGTAGTTGAGATTTATTCATACCAACATACTTTTATGAAAATTCTTATTTATCGATTAGAAGTTTTTACAAATCTCTATTACAATCAAAGTATCATCGATGAACTGCAAATGATAGTTTCTGAACTCCTCCTTCCACCCAACCTTGAACCCACAAAACAAATTATTCGCATTGAACACATTCGTCATAGAACTCAACCCTTCAGCTATTGTCAGAAACAGAAAAGGAGACAAAGGGTCTCCATTTCGAAAGACTACACCCCAAGGAAAACTCATCTGTTGCGCTGCCATTCACTAAGATTGATGATGTGATTGCTTAGAGATTTACTCTCTAACGAAGCGCATAATTAATTTTCAAAATAACCATGACACTTCATTTCTACCGAATCAAACACTTTCTCAAAATAAACTTTGAACATAACTAGACTACTTTCGTTTTTTGTTTTCCCTTGATGAGCGTTGACCGAGAGTCATAAATCACCAATCCAATAATGTTTTTCAACCTATTAGCTCGTACCTTTGATAAAACTTTGTAAATTTAACTCACCAAAGAAATGCTTTTAAAGTCCAACAATGATTGTTGACTATCGTTCTTTGGAATCAACGCTATGAATATGTATAGCTCAACCCTCGAATTGAACTAATTCCCTATTATAGAAAAAATCATCCTCAATAACCTTAATATTCTTTCAAGAATTCAAAATTAACATCATTCAAACCCGAACACTTAAAGTTCTCACAATTCCAAACCACACTCTTTATCTCCTTAGATGAAAAAGACAGTATTAGAGAAGTCGCCACACCCTCAAAATAACTTTTAAAAGACAGATTCTTTTGTGATGGTCTAGAAAGAGATTTAAATTCGGTTTTTGAACTAAACTTAAAAAATTATAGATCGATTAGCTTGGTTTAATTTTCAGTTTCATCGATTTTGTTTGAACGTGTAGCATCGCATTTTTTGTCTCATGATAAAAGATAGAAAAACAAGAAACAACCCCGTAAATATTTGCAGCATTTGGGTTATTTTCGTCTCAACAATACCCCTCTTCATCATTCCGACATAGTTTAGCTTTCACACACTTTCACAACACAACACATTCTCTCTCTCTCTCGACACATTTCCTTCCCCTCTATCAATCAGGTTGGGGTTTGTATTAGGGTTAGGGTTTCACCTTCGAATGCATCAAAATACCCAAATTCTACACTATCACCAACAATGTACAACTCCATGAACATGTCCGACCAGATCAAGAACAACGAAAATGCTGACAACAACAATCACATCCATTTTGATTCACCAACCCTCGAAGACGCTTCTGGCGAAGGTGAAGGACAAATCAACGATGTTTCACTCGAAGATGTTTATGTTTCCGGCGATGGGAGCCACCCTGATATGTCACTTCAACGATTCGATGATTCTAGCCAGCTCACACTTTCATTTCGTGGACAAGTTTATGTCTTTGATTCTGTTACCCCTGAAAAGGTTTAATTTTTCCCCTTTTTGTTTTCCCCTTTTCAATTTTAATTAGTTTATTCGTTGTGACTTGTGAAAGATTGATTGTTTTTATCAGGTTCAATCAGTGTTGTTACTGTTAGGTGCATGTGAATTAAATCCGGGTTCACAATGTTTGGACACATCGCCTCTAAATCAGAGGGTATACTTATAAATATTGATATATAATTATACATTATTGTTGTAGAATTTTAATCCCAGATGAAGTTACTGACAATTTTTTATTTTTAAAATTATTTGGGTATTTGTCTAGAGTGGTGCTGAATTTCCTACAAGATGTAGTCAGCCGCAACGAGCAGCGTCGTTGATTAGGTTTCGTCAGAAGAGGAAAGAGCGAAACTTTGATAAGAAAGTTAGATATGAAGTGCGTCAAGAAGTTGCACTAAGGTCTGAATCTTATTGTAAGCGTACTTGTTTTCTAGTTAAATTTTATCGTGCACTGTTATATTTAAAAATCATTTAAACCACTAACGGGGTCAGCTAATTGTAAGTAATAGATATATTACTGAATATTGATTGTTATGGTAGAGATCCAACAATATGTGCTTTACAATGTGTTCTCACTGTGAAGTAATGTGAAATATATATACATTTTTTTGTGAGCTAGTATGCATGAGTTATGATGTTAATTGACGTTTTGTCGGAAGAGAAATGTTATAGTCACACTCGAACACATTCTATTAGACACACTCCAATCAATTAATGACACATCACCCATTTTTTAAATTTTTACCTTCTAACCGGTTCGTCAAGTTGGAGAGAGATTTTTTATTATTTTGTATTATTATGGAAATTGCTAGTTATCGCGACAGAAAACCCAGCAATGACTTCACAAGCGCTTGTTTACTTGATATATTTTCTAAACTATACCCATGACCTCCCATTTTTCCAGTAAGGAAGAAATTTAATTGGTCAAATGCTTTTCGTCATCGGTTCGGAATGAATTCTCTCAAATGAATAGCAATGCTCTATTATTATTTGGGTCGAACTTCACGTCATCCACATTCACTCTCCTCCAAAAGACCAAAATTGTATCAAGTTATCATCTTCTACAATTAAAACACCACAGATGAATCAATTTGTGAATTGAAAGTTTCGTAATTAGTACAAGGGTACAATTGGTACTGATTGTAGAAGAGAAGAAAGCAAAGGAGTGGCGGAATTCAAAAGGAAACATACCATACCCATACTTGATACATCTGCAAAGAGGGATTTAATGTTGGAACTGTTTTCCAGTGTAGTATGAACGACAGAAGCTACGGAGATGACCTCAAATAGTTTTCTCTTTGTTTTTTGATAGATACCTGATACAGTTTTGGAGGAGTGGGGGAATGTGGAAGATGAAAAATTCAACCCAAATAAAAATATAAAATAAATAAAATATCTAAACAACCACTCTCCAACTTGAAGAACCGGTTAAAAGGTAAAAATTTAAAAAGTGGGTGGTGTTGCATTAATTAATTGAAGTGTGTTTAATGGAGTGTGTTAGAGAGTTCGACATTAGCATTTCTCTTGTCTGAAAATTTATAAAAAATCTATCTTTTTGCTACCATGTGATGATGCGATGTGAATAACTAGGACTATTCTATGACATGATTAAAGGGGCAATTCTGCTATGGATTAAATTTAGAACTTTGCTCCTTCCGTTCCAATACAAGGATCACATTTGCACACGGCAAACGTCCCAAAATTGTTGAAGGAATCAATCAAATTTGATGATTAATTTTGGCATGCTATGCTGACATATTATGGAAACTGATATCTTATAAGCTTTTAATTTCAGAAGAATATTGTTGAATCTTGTGGGTGTAACGAATGCATGTCCATTATTCATTCTCATTTCATTTGTTTATGTCTTGTAATTCACTCCTTGAAGCAGTAATTTTTCTAGGCTGAAATAAATGTACCCTCAGTGAATAGGCCCTGAAAGCTCTTCCCTTGTATTTTTTTCAGTGAGTGATTTACACGACGCTATTTTCAAAATTGGATGATAGAAAAGATTTTGGTTTCTACCTATTTTTATGTACACATGTATGTGAATCTAATATGACATGATAGGCAAAAGTTAAGGTGTAGACGTGATATAAATTAAATAGAACAGATGTTTATACATGTAAAAACACTAAACGCTGATGCACCACTGTATAGTCAACCCTCATTGCTCCCAATTGCTGGTGGTAGAGAATTTCACTGTTATGGATAAGTCCTGCAAACAGCTCTTGCTGACTGAAAAGTGTGACACTCTTTCCTCTGATTTGCATTTCATCATGCATCGCCCTTTCAAAATTTGTTGTTATTTTCCCGCTGCCTATCTTCCAAACAGACTGCTGATCAAGCAGCTCATGCTTTCAGTCGTGTATTGAAACTTCTTTTACTGATGATTTGTTTTGAAGTACAAAGGTTTAAAGCCATTAGGATATTAATTAGGTGTGTTACAGTTTTCCAAGTTGTTTCAATTCTGCTGCTGTCTTTTCAGTAGCAGCCAATGTCACTCTTCCATTTACTATTTCACATATAGCATTTTTGGGGGTAGACACTTCAATCTGTGTTTTGTCTATGTCCTTGACCACATTATTTTTGTATTTCCATGTTTCTGATTTAGGAGACAAATATTGGCCATAATAAGGTTAAGACAACAAACATTAGCGCTTACATGTTTTTGGTTCCACTTGACATCTGCACATCTTTAATCTTTAATTAAATACAAAGTGACTTCAAGTATAATTCATACTGTACTAGCATCCTCCATCAGTATGTTGGATGCTTGATACATCCAACAATTATATTGCTTGCCTGCTTGAATGAAAGTTTATATTTCACTCTTTTTGAAACACACTCATATTTATTACTTTTTCAAAAGTTTACTGGCTTAAAAAATATACGCATGCTAAAGTGTAGCTCCAAAAGACTGTGCCAGTGTTCCTCTTTATTTGGATGTTCTAGTTATTTGGATTGTATTGACAGATGGCCTGGTGCCTCGGTATTTGTTACTTCATAATAATTTAATGTCCTGCAATTTTTATTATCGCACGTCAATGTAGCTGTTTAACTTTCTTTGCACCTTACCTATTTATTTTCTATTTTTAAAATGTAGGATGCAACGTAGTAAGGGTCAATTTACATCAGCTAAGAAACAAGATGGAGGTAACAGTTGGGGTTCTGATCCAGAGTCGGGGCAAGATGTGGTTCAATCAGAAACGTCGTAAGTTTTTGACTGAATATGGGTTTCTCCTGGTGCTGTTTTAGATTTGCCATTAGATGTTTTACTATCTCCTTGATTTACATGGTTGTACAGATGCACACACTGTGGAATCAGTTCAAAATCCACCCCTATGATGCGAAGGGGGCCGTCTGGCCCTAGGACACTATGCAATGCTTGTGGGCTTTTCTGGGCAAATAGGGTAAGTATTTATCATCCATATGTTTTGTTTCTTGTTCATGTTCATCTATTTAAAGCAGTTGAAATTGAAAGAAAAAAAAAAAGTAAACATTTTCCTATGTCTCTTTATTGCTATGGGTCAAACAGTGGGTCTTGGATCGCACTTCACTTCGTTATTAATGAATGGCTTGTCCACCTGTAGTGTGTGTGGACAAACTATTCTTCCTGCCAGATGGCATTGATGTAGAAGTGTGAGTCTCATATCAGCTAGATGTGAGAGTGAGACACAAAACTCTCATTGTAAGCAGAAGGCTCCCCCAGCTTTGCTGTTAGGACCTAGTGACGGACTCTGCATCAAGTCACCTGTTCTTTCATTTTATTGGAAATGCAAAATAGATTTTTGAATTGTCTAATGAGACTTGGTTTCATTTTGAGAAGACATTGAAGACTTACATTTTCATTCCTTCTAAAATATCAGCATTGTGAACTCTTTCTCCCTAAAATTATTACGTGTGATATGTGCTTTGTCTGTGTGATCATCAAAATCTAGGAATGCTTTGTTTATTGATATCGATTTCAATGCACTGTTTTAACTATTTTCTTCACGAGTGGTGTGGCAAATATTTATCTAAACTCCTTTATCTCCCATTTTGAAGTGGATTGAAATTGAGTAAGGTTATAGCGACTTAAGTGTATTTTAGGGTGTTTTATGAGAGAGAAAGATGAAAGTGATGGTAGTTAAGATGAGAGAGAGAGGGAAAGATAGATAGAGAGAAAGTCATAGCGACTTTCCCCTCCACAAAGTCACCCAATCATAACCCTTTCAAAGCATCTCAAGGGAGATGCATCTATATTCTTGTAAGCATTAAATTCAAATTTATCCAACTGTGAAGCTAATGATTCTAATTGTGGATCTGTCAGTAGTCACACATTCTGACATTGAAATTTTGTAGGGTACTTTGAGGGATCTATCTACTGCTAGGAGAACTCACGAACAACACACTCTTGCGTCACCTGAGCAGGTATGATGTCATTCACTAGATTGGGTTATTGTTGAATTGTGTAGTTGCCAGTACATACATTAGTTGCAAATTCTCACTAAGAAATTCTGCAGGGTATATCTAATTCTAAGAGAAACCACCAACCGCACCCTCTTCCACAACCTGAGCAGGTATGCTTTTATTGACTTCGTTGGGTTATTGTTTACTCGGAGTGGTAGTAAATGCATCCGTTTACCAATATTTACATTTGATGACCAGGTTGGCGAGGGTAACGAGGACTTGAACTGTGGAACTGCTCCTGCGCATAACGATTCTGTTGATGATAAAACAGCTGTGGCATCCGATCAATGAGTTTTCCAGTCATTGGCTTTGGCACTCGCAAATTTATTGTAATTCCAATCGATTCGACTGATAGAATGTACAGCTCTAGAGAGGCTTTGGTCAACATATGAGATCTATTTAAAATATGCTCCTGGATTAGTTGAATTAGCTGTTTATCTCGGAATGTATAAAGTGGAATTTGAATGATGACTTAATTTAGTTTTCATTGGGTGGATACTAGTTTTAGCTTGATACTTTAATTATTGTGAAATTGTGGGTGGCATTTAGCCCGAGACAGATTTTCCCACCATGGGAAAGTTGCTTTTTTTAATGCCAATTGTCTAGTCAAACTTTTTTTTTCAAGTGTTGCTAAGTATTTAATAGTATTAATAATTCTACTGATATAGTACCTCTTGTTTATCTAAAACCAAATCTACACCTCACCCATTAATTAATTAATAATGAGCCGCCAATAGGTTCTATTCATGCTGAAGAATTGTGTTTTGATACTACAAGACCCGTTCCCAAAACCATCTCTAATTTTCCTCTTTCCATGCTCCTCTCAAATGATGATTAAATTTTAATTTTTTTAGGGATTAAATTCTAATTTTTTCTGTTCAATGTGGCTAAAAGATTTATCTTGTTTTTGTGTGTGGGGGCATATCAATTTCAGTTTTGAAGGAGGAATTGGAAAATGCAGAACTAAGACTTTTGTACCGGTTTTGGAAGAGTTTATTCCTCTAAAGCAAAGAGATTGATTGAAGAAAATGATTAAGAGATAAATAAGTTTTTGGTTTCAATAAATATATCTAATTCCATTTTTAGCACCTTTAAACTTTTTCGGCAAGTTTTGGTCTTCGAAATATTTTTTGTCATAACTTTTGGTTATCATTTTTATATAACTCATAAATATTATTCGAAATTTTGAATTAATTTTTAATGCCCTCTTATGTAAACACAGTAGTAATAAATTAGAAAGTAATTTTTTTTTGGTGGTGGCCGAGGTTTGAACCCCGGACCTTACATATATTATGCATTGTCTTTACCAACTGAGCTAAATTCACGTAGACAAATTAAAAACTAAATTACTATATAACCGGAGAGAAACATTGTTTACTTAAAAATTAAATGCGACTCTTATTAAAAATGGTCATGTTAACTAGTGTCTTGGGTCACTAATTAAGGAAGAAAAAAGATAAGTTTTGTATTAAAGATAACATTTTGTTTTAAGTATTTGACTATACGAGTTACAATTTTTTTACTATGCTTGTTTTCCTTACGGGTGCTTAGGGGCACTTTTCAAAAGTAAAATTTATGGTTGGAGGAAGTAAAATAACCGCATAGTTGAATTTCTCACCAATCAGGTTTGCAGTCAAAGTTTCATGGAGATTCACATAAGTTTAATTAGCATGATTTTTTAATATAAAATTATTTTATCACAAGGTCATATCCAATTTGTTGACGTGATAAAAAAGAATGTTGACTCTCGCTCTATTATTTCATTTTAACCATTATTCTTTTGAGTTATTACCTTTTTTTTAACATCTTATATTTTTAAGACTCTTGACAAGTTGACTTTTTGATTTCATATCAGTTGATCTAATTTATCACCATATAACCAAATCGGATACTGAAAGTGAAAATAAAAGGGTTTGCCAATAAATAAAAAATGAGGACTATAATTACGTAGTTAAAATAAAATATAGAAAATTAGTTTCCTTAAACTTTTTTCTCGTTTGACAAGGAGTTTCCCAAAACTTAGTTAAGCTGTTTTTTTTTTTACAGTATCCCATTTTCTTAGTAAATCAATAATTATCGTGCATGAATAAGAAGAAGTTCTAGTAAATAACAACAATCTAATTAACGCATAGTTGTTCAAATAACTCACTTGCAATTTTACAAAAGAGGAACCGAAAGGAAAAAAAAAACGTCTTTATCGTGCATGAACAAGAAGAAACAAAGGGACTATTAAAAAAAAGTTAAAAAAAAAAAAGAAGCAAGCGAAGAAGAGACACAGACAAAATTCACTCGTCACTCACGCCGTGAATAAAAATTTCAGTTTCGTTTTGAGTTCCTTCGAAAATTGATAGCAATCTTCGAAACTAGGGTTTCATTTCAACTCTCTCCTATGGCGGAACAACCTCTTCCATCTGAGGATCCTGCAACTATTCCATCTATTGATGATGACGACGATGAGGACTACACTGATGATGGTGATGATACTATGGATGAATTGGATGAAGAAACAAATGGAAATGGAAATTCAGTGAACGTTGAAGGTAATTCAGTTCCCGCACCTGCAACTGCAACTGCAACGCGTATTGGTGAACTCACTCTTTCTTTTGAAGGCGAGGTTTATGTCTTCCCTGATGTTACACATCAGAAGGTAATTACTCTTCATCACTTTCAACTATTATTATTATGTCAATTTTAGTTCTTATTTTCAATTTTCGTTTTCTTCATATAATAATTCATTACTATAGTTTAGCTGAACTCAACACCTATGTTGCATGTATATGGATATAATAATAAATCAAATTTCAGTTAGTACACAAGTATACATATTAATCAAGGAAATTAGGGTCTAATAAATGTTGTTTATAGACTGAGAATGAGGAAAAGAATACATTCAAATTCGAAAAAGTTCCCGCGAGTAATCGATGGGTATCGGGTACGGGTATGGGTACTGTACCGAGTACGCGTAAGACATGGATTTTGGATTTGGAGTACACGTGTTTCAAATCTTGACATATGGGTTGCTATTTATTAGATTGTTGTTAGGATCGAGGTAGTTAAAATTCCGATTTGAATCATAAAATCTTATGATTTTGCGACTTTACTTGCCCTCAGTGTGATTAAGTGATTGAGAATACACGTGTAATCTTATTTTCGAAGAATTGGTGGAATCTCGATTTAAATCGTAAAATCTCATGATTTTGTGATTATGCTTGCCCATAGTGATTGATAGTACACACGTAACACTTTTTGGATCTTAGCGATTATGCTTGTGTCCGTTTCAAAAAAATTATTCTTCTCCCTCGTCCTTCTTTTGTTTCATTTCCAAATGACTTCAAACTTTCACGCTAATGAATTTAAATTTACATAATTATTTCAAGTGTGATTTAAGGTTTTCTTTGTCTTATGCAATTTGATATGCATGTATATGAATTTATATGCATATAACTGAGTTTATGAGTTTTGTATAATCTTTCGATTAGCGTAAAATCTCGATTGTATCTACCTTGGTTTGGACTTTATAACCCAACAAAATAAAATGCTTATAAGCCTGGTGATTATCTATTTTATTCATAAACATAGACGGTGTAATAACAAGACTGTTGTGGTGTAAAGGTTGTAATATCAAATGCAGTAATCATCTGCTTGACACGTAAGTTGCTTGTCTATTCTTAAACTGATTAATCTTAAGCTCAAAAGGAAAGATAGGTAAGACATGAGTAGCAACTATGAACCAGAAAAGAGTTGTAGGGTTGAGTTATCTACGATGTGTTTATTTACTGTTAGTCTATGTTTTGAAGAACCAGCTGCTTGAATTCTTTGACAGTATATGAAACAGTTCCAACAAGATACGTCATACTTTGTTTGTGGTATAAAGAGTAAACAACCCAACAATTATTTAAGGATTTAATTCATATACAACGTCGGTGTAAAGAGTTTTTACTCTGTCGATCAATCATAACTGTTATATCATTAGCAATGTCTGACTTTTAGCATAACCACACCTTTAAAGTCACACACATGATTGGTTTTGATGTGCTGTTTTTACATTGAGAGTGCATGCAAGTTAAACTCATTATTAAATCTTCCATTCACACCACACTGTTTTTAGAATAAGTAATATATGCAATTTTTTGACTATTTTTTACTTTTGGTAATAAATCTTCACTGTAAAAATCATCTTATATATATATATATATATATATATATATATATATATATATATATATAAAAATATAAATAAAATTATAGATTTGTTTTCTTAGTTTT
>Ga0099826_10001953_pt1 | contig 12917 bp, 7 predicted proteins | sample Mtrugardesep15_FD_76830 | JGI IMG/M metagenome (GOLD analysis project Ga0099826, IMG submission 76830) | Root nodule microbial communities of legume samples collected from California, USA - M. trunc garden sep15 | ecosystem: Host-associated > Plants > Roots > Nodule | place: USA: California... | reverse complement strand
GATGTAAGTATAATTGAAATAAGTTTTTGATTGAGTGCCACGTGGCAAAATGCATAGGTGGATAGGCTAGATAAAAAAAGCATTTAATACTTGCCAATGTAAAATATTTGCATTTGTATATAATATAGAAGATATAGATATAGATATAGATAGATATAGATAGATATAGATTTGTATATAATATAGATAGATAGATAGATTAGCTTTCTCTCATATATTTTTCTCTCAATTTTTAACTCATCATCTCCTATTTTATCCAAATTTTGCCTAAAATCACTCTACCTTTCTCTCTAAAAAGGTAGATGATTGTCCTTGGTGGTAATCCAGTTTCTTAGGTAAATGATGATTTGCTTCCAATTAAAAATAATTGAATTTAGCTAGTCAACCTTTGTTTTAGTCCTGGAAATTATCTAATGCTACCAAATTATTCAACTTAAGATAATAGTTCCATTTTAATAATATTATTCAACTTCAAACACGGCTCAAAGATCAAGCTACTAAAACTCCACCGGTTACAAGGACTAATGTAAAATATTTCCTAATAGAAGGTAATGTTTGTATTTAAAATTACTGACAATTTTTTTTTAAGGAAAAAAGTTACTGACAACTTATAATTTCATAAACATTTTTTTTTTATATTTTAAATTTCAAAAACCATATTACTTTTTTTGAAAGAAAATTTCAAATACCATATTGTAAGCTCCCTATTATTTTAGAGACAAATTTGATGGTTTTCTCTTTATTAAAGTTTTATTTAGGGTCTTGTTAACGAGTATCATTAAGACATTCTTTAAGATTTTCTAATTTAGAAATTATTCTTTAAAAATGTTTAACTCTTCAATTTCCGATGCATTGAATACACAATTTCCCATAAAAATTTACTATTTAAAGTCTTTAAAAAATGCCCTTAGGACGCTCGTTAACATTGTTACAAGCTCCCTATTATTTCACCTTTGATTTGTGGACAACCATAAATTGAAATACAAGATAGTGAAAACCACAAATCTTGATTAAACTGTGTGATGATATTTGAAAAGGAAGCAATTGTTCCTGGGAAATGAAAGAAACTATGATCAAAGGTAAAAGGAACTTTACAAGAAGCAGTACTGCTTGGTATGAGAAGTTAATACTTTTATAGAAATTCAGTTATAGCCATCAAAGAGAGTTTTCCTCATCTCATCCACAATGGCACTAGGTTTGGCTTCCCTCAGCTTGAAAACACTCTCAATCACTGAGAGTTCTGTTGCTGTAGTGTCTGAACCACAAAATGCTGTCCAATCATTTACTGTCATGCCAGCAGCTATTACTTCGCTACCACGGTTCACAGTCCCGGCAACCAAAGGAACTTGAAGAAGTGTAGATAGTTCATCCAAGTCCTCAATGGAAGTGTGAGGGTGAACCTGAATTCAGTGATTGGTCAAAAGATATAGAACATTTATTAAAATTGAAACATTCAAGAGGATGTGTCGTGCACTTACCAAACCACCTTTGTTGGAGAAAGTGCAGTAACTGCCGACAAGAATATTACCAGCAACTGTCTGCCTGAAAACTTCTACTCCAAGAACATCTGCAACCACCTCCTCAGTTTCCTGAACAACAATTGCACAGTAAATATTAACAATACAAGTTTATCTCTTAAGATTAGCACACAAAAAAGGTATCATTTATAATAATGCAATACCTTGTCGAGATCGGTGTGCGTGAGGGCCACATGGTCATTACATGCTATACAGTTTCCTAGAGCAGATAATCTTTCTTCTATGCGCTGAACACGAACTCGATCAGGTAGACTGTTTTTCAAATGTTGAAGTTCTTCAGCAATAGCCATGAAAAAAATCAATGTCCTTGAATCAGTCTAACATCAAAACAAGTGCTTATTCTTGTCACCAGCAGCAAAGATGAAACAATAGATATGCCAATATGCCTTATATGAGCAAAAAATTCTAATTGATCCTAACTTAAGACCCCTTTCTTTCACAAAAAAATATAATACTAGACTTCAGAGTATTTTTTGTACCAAATGATGAGACAAGTGAACACTAAACAGATCAAACCTTAGCCAGCGCCCAGGATGTTGATTGATAAAAGATTGATAAAAGGTTCTGATCGTACAACAGAATAGACCTGCAATGGGTTCAACCTTCCCTAGACTCTGCCATATAAGCTTTGTAGCACTATTTATTAAGCAATTCATCACGGCCCGTCATTCACGGGTAACAGTCGTTGATACCATCATTCAAAAGCAAAGCAACGTTCTGAGAGCTCATTTGAATGCATGAATATAGGTTCCAATGTAGCTCCAAAATCTTAACCACTTGAAATTACATTTCATATTTTAGGAGGTGAGGACGCAAATGACGAAAAGGATCACATCACCTTTAAAATAAAGCATTACAACAGAATCTTTTTTAACAAATTAAAAGTCTGATCATTAGTTAAAAAGAACTATGAAAACGAAGAATCTACAAGGCCATGGTATTCATATCCCAAAACCAAAGACAAAAACACTAGTCCCTCTAGCCTTAATTATAAGCAAAATTAGGTAAAAAAAAAGTTTGTATTTGGTCGAAAATCACCTCAACTTTCTTTGACCTACTTTTGCTTATAACTAAGGCTAGAGGGAGTAATTTTTAATCACTCTCACTTCCACTACAAAACATGAATATATTTAATATGGAACATGAACAAGCAATCATTCCCAAACAGAACCCCGAAGTAACTGATTTTTTTTCAGTTTTTCCTTTATTTGCTAAAAACGACACAAAAATCTTTTACATAGATGTTTCACCACATGCAATGCAGAGAGTTGAGGTTAGATTAGTTTGACAACACTATTTAACATAACAGTTGGGGGTATATTGCATTAAACAATACTACAAATAATAACATAATAATAGTAATCACCTTGGTCGGTGGTGGTATGAGGCAATAGAAGTCCATTCTTATTTCCTGCAAACCAATAGTAAGAAAATTAGGTAATAGTTATAAATCTAATAAATCACAGAACAATCAATATAAGAAACAGATTTAACCATCTTTTTATTGTTTTACCAAAGAAAAAATTCACTGATTCAGACATTATTCAAGAAAGCGTGAAAAAAAAAATACTTTACCAATACAAAGACGACCAACAATACGAGTGCCGCCAATGGAGGTTTTGATCACAGGGATAACATCTGATAACTCAGCCTCAAATGCACTGCATCAAACAACACATTGATCTATTCATAAATCCATTAGAATTCAAGAAAAAAATAACTTCAATATATATTCGAGAATGTATTTTCACTAAGCTCAAGGGAATGAAAACCTGTAGAAATTTTCAGAACCTCCAATGGCAACCAAACAATAGGCATTGGTAAGTTTTGAGAAGACTCCAACTTCACAAGAATTCTCAAAAACTGAATTCCTGCACAAAACCAATTATTGCCGAGTCAAAATCAATCCCTTCCACGAAAGATCATATAGCAATATACTAATTTTTTTTAAATAACAACCAATACAAATGAATTCCTAATTAAGCGCTGATAACATAAGTGCTTATCATATATGCGCTTATATATAAGCTATTTCTATAGCAAAGGATACAATAATGTCAAAGTGTTATCACAAGTAATTATGGAGAGCTTATGGAAATAAGGTGAAAACAATTTATGGACATGTCGTAACTCATAACTTGCTTCCAAAAACTCTATCGAAGAGTATCACAATTGCTTATGTCAATAGATAAACTCAAATAAACGGGTCGAAACAGGTACTAAACATAATGGAGAAAATAAATGTCTGATCACTTACTAGTTGCCATGACAGAGAGGACAGACAGAAATCTATGATCCAAGAAACCAAGTTAATATCTGCAATGTTAATAAGTTTGATGATCACTTACTAGTTTTCATGACAAAGAAACAAATGATACATATATGAAAACAAATAAATCACGTAAATGTTAATAAGTAAAAGAAAACATTTCTTGAAAATAAGCAAACTCAGAAGAAGAGAAAATGGGATTGTCGGTTACCAGGGAGGGAGGGAGGGAGGAACAAAGAGAAAGCGGTGAATGCAAACAATACAAAAGTGTAATGCAACCGATACAGACAATTTTTCAATTTCAGCATGTAATTAATTTACGGTTTTAAATATAATAAAATATATGTGATTTTTCTTTTTTCTTTTTTAACCTTAAATCATCACAATTCACCTTCCCTTCGAATTAAATACTTGATTCTCACACACACACACACACATATATGTATATATATAATTCGTCGTCTTAATGCGATGTTGTTTTGTTTATCATAGTGTAGCTTTGTTTTGCTTTCATATCATCGATCCAACGTAGAATTCATCAATGACTTTTGTATTTAAAAGGATATATCTTGCACTTACCAAACCACCTTTGTTCGACAAAACACAGTAACAGCCCACAAGAATATTACCAGCAATTGTCTCCCTGAAAACTTCTACTCCAAAAACATTTGCAATTGTTTCCTTTGACAATAAATACTAGACCAACAGAAGAACATGTTATTTTTTGAGGGTGTGTGTGATATAAGACAGTGTGCTATAATAACTGGTATACGAGGTATAATATTTTTATTTGGAATAAAAGTGGGCCTTAGCCGAAAAGATAAAAGGACTACAGATAAACTAAACGAAGAGCCAAAACTCCTTTTACATCATAAACAATTAAATCCACATTCCCACAACAACCAAGATTAACAAGCCCATCAGCACGCATATTCGCTTTGTGGTAAGAGCGACTAATCTTTATCTCCCACTCCCGCTCCAACGGTTGACGAATTTTCTGCACCAATCTCCACCCATTAGGACTAACATGTTCATTCCTGTTAATGCTCTTGATAATTGCATCTGAATCAATACGCGTCCATCGTGAGTCAATTGAAGACCAAGCAAAACTCCCCATAATTCTGCTATATAAGCACTTCCACTGCCAATTCCCCTTCAGAACCTCGTATCCCCTTCAGAACCTCGTATCATTCCCCCACAGCCACAGTACTACCTCCTTTACTCGCTGCATCAGTGTGTAATTTAACCCATCCTGCAGGAGGACCCTTCCAACTAATCATCACCTGCTGCCTCAACTGCAATTATGACATTTGCAGTAACCTTCGCCATATTATACTCCTCCAATCTGTCGTAAATATTGCTTCAGATTAATATGGTCAAGCAATCAAGTCTTGCCATACATCACAACAAACTTTTTAAACTAAAACTTGTCAATTCTATTCAAGAAACTATTTCCATTATCATAACCTAAATATTTAAGGGAACAGATTCAGAGTGACAAGCACTAGGTATTTCATTTTATGTCTGCTTGTTTATTTAACACGAAAATACAAGTCTATCTACAAGTTAACTTCCAATATCTACTTTTTTTTTTCATTTTGGAGAAGAAGATTAGAGAGACTAATAGAGGGAGAGATCAAACACACAATAATAGATTAATCACTAACATGTGATTGTTTATTCATTTATCAACTATTTATACAACACTTGGATTGGTGATTAGCTCAATTAAATAACAGAAAAAAATGGTCTAACAATTAAGAGCCACAACAGAAAATTAACTCTATCCATACAATTACTTGTGCCACAAGCAAGTTAAGTTAACCATTGACTAATTTTGAATTAATCTCAACACACTGCCTTAATTCATCTTAGTCAATGCTTCAATTCCCATTAAGTCTCAGTTTCGTAAACACTTCAATGTGAACACCCTTGGTTAGAACATTTGCAATTTGTTTCTCACTTTTGCAATGTCCCAACTTCAGTTCTTCTTTGCTTACTTGCTCTCTCGAGTAATATAACCTCATTTCTATGTGCTTACTTTGCCCATGTGCAATGAAATTTTGCTAAGTTGATGGCTAAGATGTTGTCAATTTTCAAGTCACAACTTCACACTTCTCATTGCTAATTTCATCAATCAAATTCACTTCTCATTGCTAATTGTTTAATATAACAATTATTTTATAGCAATCTGTATGACGGAAAAAAACTTGTGTCTATCGAAAAACACTTCATATATGAGATTAAGTTTTGCTTTTAAATAAACTAATTATAAGTCGTGTAACGCCTCAAATCTTGCAAACTCTACAAAGTTGTTCACTTTTAATCTACTGAATCGAGCAATAATGGACAAAAATAATTATAATAGGATTTGTAAATTAGCTCATCAGCGAGGCTCATCCCTCAGCTTGAAAACACTGTCAATCACAGAGAGCTCTGTTGCTGTAGTGTCTGAACCACAAAATGCTGTCCAATCATTTACTACCATGCCAGATGCTATTACTTCACTACCGCGATTGACAGTCCCAGCAACCAACGGAATTTGAAGAAGTGTAGAAAGTTCATCCAAGTCTTCAACAGAAGTATGAGGGTGGACCTGCATTCAGTGTATATGATCAAAAGATAGAACATTTATTCAAATTGAAACATTCAAAAGGACATGTCTTGCACCTACCAAACCACCTCTGTTGGAGAGAGCACAGTAACTGCCAGAAAGAATATTACCACCAACTGTCTGCCTGAAAACTTCAACTCCAAGAACATCAGCAATCAGCTCCTCAGTTTCCTGAACAACAATTTCACAATAAATAGCAGACCAAGAGAAGAACAATTCTTACATTCAAGACAGTGTGCTAATAATAACAATAATAACTTGTATATGAGGCATAAACTCTACATTTATCAAAACAAGAGTATATGATGCAAATTGCAAAACCCTTGATAAAGATAACCATCTTACATAACACTCGCTGTAAGTTGAAAGTAAGAATTTGGCCAATTTACAATACAAGCACTAGATGCTATACCTATACCTACGCAAACATATTTCAAATTTTCTTTATCATTTATAACTCAATTCCAACAACAGGGAAAAAAGGTTTAATTTAATAGGATATTCAATTAAGTTTCCTTTTATTTCCTATTAAAGCAGAAGTACTTAGATTATATAGAAAATACACACAAGCCCAAACCCAAATCAACATTCATATAAAATTAACTTAGTCTGCACTCTACAGGTCATCCAGATTAATAAGGTCGAGTAACTTAGTCTTGTCATACATCTCAACAAACGTTTTAAAATAAAATTTCTCTATTCTTTCAAGAAACAATTTCCATGATCGTAACCTAATTTATGTGAACAGATTTATAGTGACAAGTACTGAGCGTGTGATTGTCCACCTCTATTCAGCACCAATGTTAATTTATCATGTTAATTTCAAATCTGACATAAGTATGAGACATTACCACAGAAAAAAGGCTATTATCTATAATGAGACAATACCTTGTCGAGATCGGTGTGTGCAAGGGCAACATGATCATTGCATGCTATACAATTTCCCAGAGCAGACAATTTTTCTTCTATACGCTGAACAACAACATGATCAGGTAGACTGTTTCTCAAATGTTGAAGCTCTTCAACAATAACCATGCGAAAAGATCAAGTTCCATAAGTCAGTACAATATCATAAGATTGAGAACTGGTGTTGAGATTTATGCCACCAGCAAAGATGAAAAACAGGTAAAGCCATAAAAGAGAGGGTACAAATTAATCCTAATCAGCCTATACTTTAAGGAGACAAACATGTACTACGAATAAAAACTAACATAATAACATTGTAACAGGAATCACCTTGGTCTGTGGTGGTATGGGGCAACAAAAGCCCATTCTTGTTTCCTGTAAACCAGTGGTAGAAGAAAGGTGTTCAAATTAGGAGATAGGTCTAAATCTAATACATGATAAATCAATAAAAAGAAAAACTGATTTAACGATCTTTAATTAAAGGAGGAAAACTTGTAGCTGATAAAGAAAGAGTGTAGCTGTGGAGCCATCTCTCGTAACAGCCTTGACATAGTCCAAGGCAAAGACGAATTAAAATTCGAGAAACAAAGGAAAATACTTTACCAACAGAAAGAAGACCAACAAGGCGAGTGCTAGCAATGGATGTTTTGACCACAGGGATAATATCTGCTAGTTCAGCCTCAAATGCACTATATCAAAGAACAAATTAACTTATTCATCTGGATAACTGTCTTCGCAATTTCAATCCATGAAACCAAGAATAAATAATAAATAACTGAATTATATTTGGGAGTATATTTGCACTAGTCTGAAGAGAATGAAAACCTGTAGAAATTTGCAGAACCTCCAATAGCAGTCAAACAATACGCATTGGTAAGTTTTGAGAAGGCTCCAATTTCACAAGAATTCTCATATTGAAGCCCTGTAATGAACCAACATTCATAGAGTAAATCGTTTAAAAGATGTTTTCCACAAAAGAATTCCTTAGAAAATATGTTAGTATTAATAGTCAAATAAAATAATGACCGACGTGAATAAATTCCTTAGAAAATACGGAATGGCAGACTAATCACTCGGAAAAATGTAAATGTCTCGTCACTTACTAGTTGCCATGAGAGAAATCTTTGACCTAATAAACCGAGTTTATATCTGCAGCATTAGATACATGATTAGCAAAAGAAACCATGATTCACAGTTTCACGTGTTAACAAAGATAACAAAAAAACACCTAAGACCTATGAAATAACACATTATAAAGTTGTGTAAATGAGCATTTCTGTACTCAAAATTGTAAAGATTTAGTAATTTAGTCCTACAAATTTACGAAATTGAAAATCAATTCCATAAATTAAAGACCGCCGCCAATCAACTTAGTCTCTCAATCCAAATATCTTTTCATAAACATCCATAAAATCAATGGAAGACATATCTATATTAACTTGAAATTGAATAGTCTCCTACTACATCAAAACAAGCATAAAACCTTCAATTGCGGTGCTAAATTTAAAAAATGACTAGATTGACCGATATTGTTCGAATTTAAAGAAATAAATTATTAAGTATTTTAGAAATTTAAAGGACTAAATTGTACCACCCATAAAATTTCAATTACTAAAATATTGATTTACTATTATTAAGTTCCTAAACTCGGGTTGGCTAGTGGTGAAGGCTTGAGACTTCATTTGGGCCCGCTAATGGACTTCATTTACCCTTACAATTCTCTAGGTATTGAGTTTGAATCCTCCGGGTTCTAACAATTCTTGTGTTCGATTTAGGGTTTAGGGTTTTTGCTATGAGATTGGTCCCCAATTAACCTATCCTTTGTCCAACAACCGAATTTTGGTCCCAGATTAATCTATCATTCGTCCGAACACCGAATTTCCAGAAATAAAATAAAATAAAATCTCTTATTAAGTTTCAATTCTTAATTATAGCATATTTAGTTGAATGCGTTTACTATTCTTAATCATTACAAATAAAAAACAACGTCTTAATCAATAAGCTCAGTCTGAAACCGAGAGGCAGAGGGACAAGGGGAGAGGTCTGCCGGGAAAGGCGGCGGTGGGTGGCTGCGTTTGGCAGCAGCAGGGAGTTCAGTTTCTTAGCTAGGGCACTGAGGTTAAAAAATTAGACATGGTATAAAAATTACAGCCAATAGAAAACGTACCTTTACTTTACCGTGATGACTATAGGGGTGAAAAGTAAAATGAGCTCATAGTGCTTCCTTTTTAAATAAGCTGGTTTCTAGATTTTATGGGCCAAGCAACAAAACGGATCGAATTTCGGATTATCAGAGTTATTTACTCAAAAATAGGACGGTAACTAGTTATGTTGGCGGTTGGGTGAAACATAAAAAATGAAAAAAAAAACCTCTTTTTAACTGTTTTTTTTTTTGAGAGAACTGCTTTTTATTTATATAAGTCGCAATCAATTTTTTATTTTTCTTTTTCATATAGTGGAGAAAAAAATCATTTAATTTTATCACTTTTATTTGTTAATCGAGCATCATGTTTTAAACGATTGGTCAATTGGTAACTCATGAAGTTTTTATTTTGGATGTCTTATTAATTTATTATAGATTTTTAGTTGATGTATTATTATGTTTGAACGATAATTTTTATCTTTTTAATGGTATCATTAGTTATATATTTAACTTTCTTTAAATTTATATATTTTTATATTGTTTTTTAAAGTTTTTAATTAATAATTTAAATAAAAGAAAACATTGGTAGGTCAATCCGTCGGGCTACCATAAACATGTGGAGGTGAGATTTTCAAACCTATATCTTTAGTTGGTTCAAGCAACTCCGTCCCCTAACATAATTTATGGCATACATGCAAGGTGTAAAATTGTGTTGCTCACAAAGATACAAAAGAACAAAGCTGAAACAAAAGGTTACAGGTTAGAGATTCACAAGATTTGCCAGTAGCTTTAATATCTTACTGATGGATTTGATATCCTAATTCAGATTCAAGATGTTGAGAAACTATTATTAAATTCATATGCATGCATAGTCCATTATAAAGGCAGTACAAGTTTGTACGTGGAAGTTGGAAGATGTTATATTATGATGCTTGTATATGGATATGGATTGGATTTTCTTTAAACAACTTTAGCTAACAATTTTAATTTTATTCATCTTTTAGAAAAGGTCCACTATTTTAATTGATGGGTGGACATAAATTCATACTTGTGTATCTGGCACAGATTTTTGCTTTTTAAACGGTTAAAATAAAGGATTTTATTGGTATAAAAAAATAAAGGATTTTACTACAGATGAACTGTATGCCAGGGAGGAACTAACTAGCCTCCTTGTAAAATATGAAAAAAATAATTGTTAATTTTAAAGAATAAAGGTTTTTGTAATGTATTTGTTCTATTTAATATTGTAGAACGTATGAAAATGTCTTCTTCAAAAAAAAGAATGTATGAAAATGTACAAATTATTGGCATTATTATTTTTAAGGTTTAACATATTACTCTTCAAATTCTGCCTATATTACAGATCGTATTAGACAGTCAAAATCAATATAAAACTTAGTCGAATCTCGTAATTTATGTAGTCGAACTCATTTGACATGATTAAATTTTTGTTGTTGTTATTGTAACATATTATTCTCCATACACATTTCTTCAAAAAAATATTATTCTTCACACACAAATATTGATGCGTGAAACACACCAGCTAGCACACTCATATCTATGAACCACATAAAATAGGGTGTTACCCATAGGTCAATATGTGTGATCGCACGAAGACCCAATATATTCAAAAATAACAAGTTGTTGGTATCTTAAGACTTATGTATGAGTGCACCGTGTGTGTGCATGCATGTGTGACTTATAAAAATAGAGCATATCATATTCATATTTAACATAAAACACTTAAACTCTTAAGGATGACCATGTATGTGTTTATATGTGAATTATGAAAATGTGATATATGTGAAGTACTTGTATATGTGTATTAAAATTGGATATATTTTATGCTGCTTCTTCTTTTGAATCTAATTTTACGCCATTTACACAGTAATGTAAAACAATATCCCCTTTCTAAATTTATGGTGAATCTAATTTTATCATATTTTTTAATAAATTAATTTATTCAAGTATAGGGAGTGGTCTGCTCAGTAATTGGTACTATTTATCGGGTGGAGTGATGAAAACCAAAGATCCGATTTTCGTCACTACATTTGGTGCACTGTGTATGATTATGGTTGATGCTATGAGCTATTTTTTTCTTCATGAGAGGATGTTCTTGGGAAGGTAATTCTAAAAACAAGTACCATCAAATTATTTTGTTTTTTTTTAATTAATCAACAAAAACTGAGTATAAAAATATGGCAGGTTTTAGGAGCTTTGGTTATTTGTTTGGGATTGTTCCTAGTGATTTGGGGGAAAACAATGATGATGAAGATGGAGAAATAAGAGAGTAAATTTGAAATGGTGATGTGATGTGATGAGGAAGATACTGGAGTAATTTAAATAAAAAAAAGTGAATGATTATTATTCGTTTAAAATATACTAACACGATCAACATCTTGATCAATCTCAGTCTTCCAAATAAAAATTATCAACGGAAGGCATGAATCCCAACTTCACTCTTTCTTTCTTTCACTTTTTCCTTGTGTTTTTAACACATTTAAACTTTATTCAACAACTTTTATTATTAAACTGTATTCAATATTCATTAAATCACATAAATAAGTAAACACACATTCAAAATAAATTTTAAAAATAAAAAACACAAAATCACACATTCAATATTTAGTAATTTATATAAATAGAATAAAAAAATCAACATTTATCTAAACTTTGATCTTGAACAAGGAAAATGTGAAGGGTTGGAGATAGCAATATCAGTTGCAACCAAATTTTGTTAGTTATATTTAATTCATATTTTGTTAAAAAATTCAAGTTTTTTCTTGGATAGATTCTCATAATATTATTATACACATTACGGAGTGTTGTGCTATTTATCGTGTCATTGAAATTGATATGTCATGCAATAATTGAATTTTCCACAACTTGCGACAATTATCCACAATTTTTCCAAGGTAACCTAGCAGCAACAATAATCACACACCAGACTGATGTTACAATCAAATTATATTTTCGAGACAATGACATTTCGAGCAAACATGTTACTTGGAAGTGGTTTAGAGCAAAAATATGTGAAAGAAGTTTTATAATTGCTTGGATAGATTCCAAACATACAAAACTTTCATCTTAAAAGCGTTCAAGAAGTCTCAAGACCAACAATTATCCACTTCAAAGCGGCAAAAATTCAAATTTGAAAGGAAGAAACTTGCTAAAGTTGTTCCAAATGGTTAAAAGACACTTGACGTACATGCATTGTAGTAGTTAGTTATTCAAATTAATTGTATATAATGTAATTTCAAACTCCATGTAAACGAAATCATTTTTTGTTGGACAAAGCTACACCATCACATGATAATACTCTTATTGTCATCACCGAAAGAACGATTATGAACCTCACTTAATATATATATATATATATATATATATATATATATATATATATATATTCATATCTTTCTCTTTTTTTTTTTTTTTTTTTTTTTTTTT
>Ga0099826_10001952_pt1 | contig 12919 bp, 12 predicted proteins | sample Mtrugardesep15_FD_76830 | JGI IMG/M metagenome (GOLD analysis project Ga0099826, IMG submission 76830) | Root nodule microbial communities of legume samples collected from California, USA - M. trunc garden sep15 | ecosystem: Host-associated > Plants > Roots > Nodule | place: USA: California... | reverse complement strand
GCTGTTTTCGTTGGTTGAAATGAGAGTGATTGGCTTACTTACTTGTTTATATAATGTGTGTATGTATTTAATGTAATAATATTAATGATCTTTTCACTATTTTTATTAATAATATATTAGTATATTTTTATCGGGTACTAACATTCAGACGAACACTCTCGCACCTATCTATTTGCACGTGTAAACAAGCATCTAAGTGAATCAACACAATAAAAACGTTGAGTATTGAAATTAAAAACTAATAGCAATATAGTCAACGTTAAAAATGCTTCTACAAACTACATGACACACTGGTCATCCTCACTTAGTAGTGAAACTTTGTTGCCAAACATTCATTTGCATTTCTTTCCTTCAAAAAAATAAATAAATAAAATTATTTGCATTTCTTTACTCATGGCCATCCATTAGGGTGTGTATGGTCGGATATTTTGACCGACCAAACCATGTCCATTTTTAAAACCATTCATGTGGATTTAGATTCATAACCATGACCATATTTTATTACAAATTGGTCACGAATCTAGATATAAAATGGTTATGGATAAATAATCTGTTATTTTTACAAAACCGGTTTATAAATATGTATGATTTAGTTTTTAAAATTACCTGGATAGTTTTAATATCTGGATTAAAAATTTGTTAGTTCTCTTTTAAAATAGGTTTTTAAGACCAAATTTTATGTATAAAAAGTGCAAATTTTTTATTTTTTTTCTTCTTAATTTATGACCAATGGTTTTTTTGGGTAATAGTCACTTTGATCCCTGAATATGTAATGAGTAGTCACAAGTCTCTCAATGCATCAAAATATCAAAATAGTCTTCGATTGTTCACGTCGTTAATCAAAATAATCCCTGATGTTAAAATGTTTCATTAATATTGTCATATTAGTCCTTCAATATAATTACTTATTGTTATACCAGTCCTTAAGTATTTAATTGTTGTCATTTCAGTCCCTATACGAAAAGAGTTATTGTAAACATTGAGAGTGGAGGAGTGGCACGACGAGTGACGATGTAGGAGGAGTGGGGGTGTGGCGGCTGGTTGTTTATAGTCGGAGTCCGGTTTGTGTGTGGGGGAGAAGGAAGGGTCCAATGAAGCTTTTATCTAATAAAGTTCGAGGATTAGGCAGCTTTGATAAAAGAAATGAGGTACGGACATTAGTGTCAGAAAAGAATCCTTTTATTTTATGCATTCAGGAGATTAAGTTGGGAGTTGTTAATGATTTATTGGTTAAGTCTATGTGGGGTAATTCCCCGTGTAGCTATTCTTATCAATCTTCTAAAGGAGCTTCTGGCGGGTTGTTGACTGTGTGGGACACTGATGTTGTTGATGTGTGGTCTACTTCAAACTTGAGTCATGCTTTGGTGATTAGAGGCCGGATTATTCGTACCAGTCAGGATTTTGTTATTGTGAATGTATATGCTCCTTGCGGCACGGTAGCGAAACAAGTTTTATGGAATCAGTTGTCGGGTTTTGTTCTTAATAACGGAGATGCAAATTTGTGCTTGTGCGGTGATTTTAACTCTGTTAGGTCGTCGGAAGAAAGGAAGCATCGTGGGTCTGTGTTTCGACAACATGATACAAATATTTTTAATGCTTTCATTACAGACAGTCTACTGGTGGACCTTCCGATTTGTGGTCGTTTGTTTACTTGGTACCGCGGTGATGATTATTCTATGAGTCGTTTGGATAGATTTCTGTTGTCATATAATTGGTGCTCAGCGTGGCGGAACTCTGTCTAGGCGGCTCATCAACGAGGATTATCTGATCATGTTCCTTTGGTGCTTCTTATGGATGAAGAGAATTGGGGTCCTCGTCCACTCAGGATGTTAAAATGTTGGGCGGATTTCCTTGGTTATGTTGAATTTGTTCGTGAGTGGTGGGGATCCTATGATTTGCATGGCTGGGGAGGTTATGTCTTAAAAGAGAAGCTTAAGTTGATAAAAGGAGCCTTAAAGGCGTGTCACCAACAACATTATCAAAACTTGGAGGGCAAGCTTCAGAAGGTGAAAGAAAGGATGGCTTCCTTAGATTATAAAGGGGAGTCGTCTGATCTGTCACTGGAGGAGGTGGTGGAGCTTCATGGGTTATCTGACAATTTACATTCCTTGTCTCGCGTTCATTCGAGTATGTCCTGGCAAAAGGCGAGGTTGCATTGGTTACAAGAAGGTGACACTAATTCAAAAAAATTTCATGAGGTAATGTCATCCAGACGTCGTCGAAATGCTATTCAATTGATCAATGTAAATGGTATTCCGGTTGAGGGGGTTCGAAACATCAGAGAGGTCGTTTACACTCATTTTTCTTCACAATTTAAAGTTGTTAATGTTGAGCGCGCGGGGGTGGAGGCTTTGGAATTTCGCATGCTATCAGTGGTGGATTCAGGTTCTTTAATTCGGCATTTTTCCATAGAAGAGGTTAAGCAAGCGGTGTGGGACTGTGACAACTTCAAGAGTCCGGGACCTGATGGTATTTCATTTGGGTTCATCAAACAATTTTGGCCAGATATGAAAGACGACTTTATGCGTTTCTTGACTAAATTTCATCAAAACGCCAAGTTGACGAAGGGAATTAATTCCACATTTATTGCACTCATTCCAAAGGAGGATAGCCCTCAAAGATTGAATGATTTTAGACCTATATCATTGGTGAGCTGCATGTATAAATTTTTGGCGAAAGTTCTTGCAAATCGACTACGTGTTGTTATTGGGAGTGTTGTTTCAGACTCTCAGTCCGCCTTTGTCAAAGGGAAGCAGATTCTAGATGGCATTCTTGTTGCTAATGAGGTTGTCGATGAAGCTCGCCGTTCTAATAAGGAATTGTTGCTATTTAAAGTTGATTTTGAAAAAGCTTACGACTCGGTTGACTTGCATTATCTTGATGTTGTTATGGTGAAAATGAATTTTCCCACACTTTGGAGGAAGTGGATATCTGAGTGTGTTGGATCAGCTACGACTTCGGTCTTGATGAATGGTAGCCCTACGGAAGAGTTTCCTTTGGAGAGGGGGCTTAGACAAGGAGATCCTCTATCTCTGTTTCTTTTTTTACTGGCGGCAGAGGGTCTTAATGTGTTGATGACATCCTTAGTGAATGTGGGAATGTACCGTGGTTATCATGTTATCACGACAGTGTCTGTTTATCTCATCTTGAATTTGCCGATGACACATTGATTCTTCGTGAAAAAACTTGGGAAAATGTGCGTCACATGCTGGCTGTTTTGATTCTTTTTGAACAAGTGTCTGGCCTAAAGGTTAATTTCCATAAAAGTTTGTTAACAGGAGTTAATGTTTCTGATTCTTGGTTGTCCGAGGCTGCTGTGGTGATGAACTGTCGAACGAGAGCAATTCCCTTTGTGTATTTGGGGCTGCCTATAGGTGGGGACGCTCGGAGGTTGGATTATTGGAAACCTGTGTTGAACCGCATTACTACTAGATTGTCGAATTGGAACTGTAAATTCCTTTCATTTGGGGGCCGCTTGATTCTCCTGAAATATGTCATGTCGTCTCTTCCGGTTTACTTTCTTTCCTTCTTCAAGGCACCCACAAGTATAATTTCCTCTATCGAATCTTTATTTAAGAATTTTTTTTTGGGGGGGGAGGTGAGGATTTTAGGAAAATTGCTTGGGTCGATTGGGACTCGGTTTGTTTACCTAAGGAGGATGGAGGGTTGGGGGTCAGGAAGTTGCGCGAATTTAATATATCGCTTTTAGGAAAATGGTGTTGGACGATGCTTTTAGATAGGGAGGGACTTTGGTATCGAGTCTTAAAGGCAAGGTACGGGGAGGAAGGGGGCCATTTGAGGGAGGGTGGGTCGGAGAGCTCCATTTGGTGGCGAACGGTGGTGGGTATCCGTGAAGGTGTGGGGTTGGGTGTCAGAAGTTGGTTTGATGATAACGTTCGTCAGGTGGTTGGTGGAGGAGGTACCACTTATTTCTGGACGGACAATTGGGTAGGAGGTGTTCCTTTACGGGTTAGATTTCCTCGCCTTTTTGCTTTGGCAGAAAATAAATGGGTGATGGTGGAGGAGGTGGCGAGGGGAGGGTTGCATGTCGGGGCGGTGCCTGGATGTGGGAAGGCGTCTGTTAGCCTGGGAGGAGGAGTGTGTTAGGGAGTGCTCTGTATTGCTGGATAATGTTGTTTTGCAGGATGTTATTACTGACAGGTGGAAATGGCTTCTAGATCCCGTTAATGGTTATTCCGTTAAGGGGACCTATCATTTTCTCACCGACTGTTGATGAGCCTCTTGCAAGGGGTATGTTCGACGATGTTTGGCATAAGTATGCTCCGCTGAAGGTGTTATTATTTGCTTGGAGACTTCTTCGCAACAAACTACCGACAAAAGTTAATCTTGTGCGGCGCCGTGTGCTTCAGCATGACGACAACAAGTGTATCAGAGGTTGCGATGTTGTGGAGACTGTAGGTCACTTATTTTTTAGTTGTGCTACATTTGGATGTGTGTGGTCACTCGTCTTGCAGTGGTTAGGCATTTCTTTCGTCGCTACAGACAGGGTTCGCGATCACTTTCATCAGTTCAGTCACATTGCAGGGTTACCGCGATTTACTCATTCCTTAATGACATTGTTATGGCTTGCGTGTGTCTGAGTAATTTGGAAGGAAAGGAACAATCGAGTTTTCAATCAGAAGGTCTTGGATCTTCATCAAATTACAGATAATGTAAAGCAGGTGTCTTATCAATGGTTAAATGCTAGTCTGACTACTTTCGCCTACATACTGACTGGTGGCGGCACCCTTTATCTTGTATGGGTGTTTTGTTGTAACTTGTTTTGTTTCTTCTCTTTTCGTGTTGTTTTTTGTGTTGAGGTATCAATAATCTAACTTTGTAACACTTTTGAGTGATTCTCTTTTGCACACTTTGTGCGAGATGAACCACTTATTTTAATATATCGTATTTCATTTTGGCTTGTTAAAAAAAAAATAAAAAAATTGAGAGATTATTTTAGCGTCAGAGACTATTTTTGAATATTAATAAATTAATTGACTAATGTGACTAATTATTATGCGTTCAAATATCAAAGTGACTACTACCCAAATTATTATTTTTATACACGAACATTGGTATTATGTATGTACAGAGCACCTAAACTTTTGTTGGACGCTGCTCCAAAGCAACTATATATATGATCGATGAGCTGTATAATGGCTGAATATATCATAAACCACTTTTCGCTGCTAAAATACTTGAATAATTAATTAATTAAGATACAAAAATAAGAAAGAGAAATGCATAAGTATTATGTAACTGCCTCAAACTTCCCCTTAATTTTCTGAACCCACAACAAACTACCATGAGGCAGTGAAGATGAAATCAGTTTTTATATCATAGCTGTACTCTCTCATGTCTCTACAACAACACTGTATTTTACACTTCTTTTCCTCATTTCTCTCTCAAAATAAAGTCACCCTTAGTTTTTTTCCCTTCAATCTCTCTCACAAACCCTCAAACCTAGCAAATATTCACACATATCTACAAGATTTCTTCTATATACTTTCTTATTTCTAGCACACTGTCTCTTCTCTCTCTAAGGTCTCACTTTCTAGATTTTCTACCTATATTTTCTACTTTCAAACATTACATTCTCGTACTTATTTGTCTTTAATTAACTAACCCTAATTATGTTTTTTCTTTTTTTTTTTCTTGCAGATTTTGTATTTTTGTTAACATGGGAGCACTTAGCACATACTTTAACTATAATTGTTACCCTTATCAACCTATTCAAACTACCAACAACTCAGAAATCATTACTTTTCAACATCATGAACAAGAACAATTTGTGCAACAAAACCACCATTTTCCCTCTAACTATTTCAATGAAACTTCTCTTTTAGATGAAAGTTTCATTTTTCAAACTCCTTGTTTTTACTCAAATGAAACTTACCCTAACCCTTGTCAAGATCAACTACTTGTTGACTCCACTTTTTCTTCTCAAAATGATAGCTTCGTTTCAATGAATGAAATTTTCCCAAATGAGGAAGATTTCACCAATTACCTTACATGTCCAAAACGCCAAAAGCTATGCTATGAGGAGAAAAGAGAGGAACCACAACAAGAGCTTTTGAACTCACCCAATTTTTTTGTGGATGAGTTTATGACTAACCCTTTTGCTGCTTCAAAAATTGTTGATGTTGTTCAATGTGAGAAGAAAGTTACTGAAAAGACTATCTCGCCGCAGAGTATCGCGGCGAGAGAAAGGAGAAGGAAGATAACTGAGAAGACACAAGAGCTTGGGAAGTTGGTTCCTGGTGGACCAAAGATGAACACAGCAGAGATGCTTAATGCTGCTGCTAATTATGTCAAGTTTCTTCAAGCTCAAGTTGGAATGCTTCAACTTATGGAAACATTTAGCAAGGTAATTGTTTTTGTTTTTTATTGTTGCAATGTTCTTATATTATTAGAGCTCATATTTGAAGTTAATTACTTGTTTTGTGTCCTTAGGTCTTATCTAACACTCCAAGTGAATTTGATGCTTTTTTGCTTTTTATGTTATTGTATGCTACTTGATTTAGTTTTTGAGTTTATAATACCTAGAGTGTGTTTTTTCATTGCATATTTAGTTACTTTGTGTGAAAACCCTTGCTTGTAATCATTTGACTACATGTCATTTGATAAAAAAAAAAAGAGTGAATGTGACTTATTTTAGTGTTATTATGTCATGTATCGTTGTAGATTTGGTTAGTTTTATCATTTATGTATGTAATGTAATGTACGTAATCCATGCTACCTATCGTCTCAATTTTGTCTTTTTCATATTGATTTTTTTCATACCAACTTTTACTCCATGAAAATATTTAGGAATTGTTATAAAAATTGACGGATGGGATTGTTAGGACTAAGAAAATGTTGGTTACAATATGAGAGAGAGAGAGAGAGAGAGAGAGTTAAGGTAACGGTTAATAAGAAGAGGAAATGGTCAATAAACGAGAGAGTATTTAGGAACAGCAAGTGTATATCAAATGAGCTGGCTATGTAACTGTTTAACAAGGAAATTTAATTTCCAATATTTTTTAAAATTTATATATTCACTTTTTTTACTTTCTTTATATTTAGTTTCCCAAACACTTGGAAGGATAGTAAAAAGTTGATCATCTCATGACATGATTCACCACCCCAAAAATAAAATTAATAGTGTAACATTTTTGTAAAAGCTAAATTTCTAGTGTAACTTTATATAATAAAATAATGACTTAATTAATGCTTCGAATATTCATTCTCTAATTATTTTTATTAATTAATTTTGTTTATATATGGTGACCAAATAAATCCACATATATATTTGTCAAAAATATAATAAAAAGAATTCACATATATATCTTAGATTTTGCTAATTGATTGATTATTTCAGGAAGAAAAGGAACCTCCTCCAAGTGAAGATCTACACAAACTACTTGTTTCTCCAATTGTTCAAGAGAAATTGTATTCAGAAGAAAAGTGCTTTGTTCCAAAAGAGTTTGTCACCACATTGAGCAATCATAATGAAGTTCAATCAAAACCTACCATCCTTAAGGGTCTGAAACAGCTTGTTGGGACTGAGATTGAGAAGAAATTACCATAGGAAGAATAGTTTTATTTTTATTCTCTATTGGTTGTTCTCTCCATTTTTAGTGCGGCATAATTATTTCTTTTCTTTTTTTCATTAATAAATATGGCTCTCTACTCATGAGCCTAGCTTAGATTCAATTTTGTTGTTCTTCATTTTGCATTCAATTTTTTGTAGCACATCCATTTATTTATTTATTTATTTTTAGTTTCGTAATTTTTTTTTTATCATTTGTATGGTTATTAAGTCATGCTCGCCAATGGTGAGGTACGTGAAACTCATGTTGCATGTATCCAGTCAATTCTCTACATAGTCTACTAATTTTATGATCATACTTTTTATAACCATATGATTTTATTTTCAGATTTAAGTATCTCACCTTGTCATGCGTGGCCCTAATCTATATATATATATATATATATTATTATATTTGAATTTGAAACTTGAGTTATTCTTATGTAAGAGTTTTGATGATGTGACATGTCTAAATGAGCTCTAATTTTTCATTCTTTATTGATACTTTGCCACTAACTTCCCATTTATTCTCATTCTATTGGTTTCTTTTTAGCTACATAACCATTATAAAACACTACTCTATTTTACTTTTTTAATTAATTGCTTGATTATTATGCTGTTATAGCCCATTTAGAATGTGGAGCCTCTAAGAATTCCAACTCAAACCGTTTCAACATGTATATATGTTATGTTGTCTATAAGGAGAATCACATGTTAGGTCTTTATTCAGTTTTGTTTAGTGTATTGAACATTGGCAACATGTTTGAGTTTACTTTCTCCATATATTGAGTTTACTTTCTCCTTTCTAGAATCTGTGGAATAAAATGCATAAATTTTGAAAATTTTAATTTTGAGTCTTTCTTTCTATTCCTCATTTTAATTATATCACATAGATAATTTGAATAATCATAAATTTTTTATTTCTAAACTTTTCAGATTAGAATCACATATTTTATCAATGAAAGGTTGAATCACATTTGATTATAAGTTTTTGAATCGACAAAGTTTCACATTGGATTAGGTGTGTGAGAATATCTTGATGGCTATGAGGTTATCGTCTATCGAACAAGTACTCATTATATGAAACTTCCTACTTTTTCTTTTTTTATTTTAGAAATAGCTTCCTGTATTCTATAACCCTTTTTATTTATTTTTTTAAGCTATTGATTTTATATGTGTAAATAATTGTTTGAAACTTATGTTTTAGTACTTTTTCACAAGTAGATGTACACGTAATAAGGAACCAATATCAATTAATATAGCATGTGCTTTTGTTTTGTGTTTGGTCATTGGTAAAACTTTTCTCACAACAATCATTGCCAAACTCAAAATTAAGATAGAGAAGTTTCTTTTGCATTTTTTTTATTGGTTAATTAATAAGTTAATTATTTTTCTACTTTACACTACAATTTACAAAGTTCATTATATCTTAAATTATAGTAGTTCATTTTGTTCACTATTTATATCTATCTATCTTCTATATGTATTGAAATTCTAAACTTGAATGATTCTTGCGCAAAAGTTGTGATGATGTGGTACATCTTAGAATATTTCTCATTCTCTAATAATTAAATTGTCATTCTTAGAAAATCTTCTCACATCACTTATAACTTTGCACCCTTTGACATATCTCATTAATCCTCCAATAAATCATAATGTTGTGTGAATTAAAACTATTCACTATTTCTTATTCTATTGCTATTAGTTCCATAGAAAGTTGCCATGTATTAATGAAAAAAAAAGAAAAAAACAGCTGAAAAAGCATTTTAACGGAAGGTGTTCATGTAACTAATACTAATCTTGCACCATTTTTTGGCGAAATTCTCTAATAAACTTATACCATAGATGTAAAATTCAAGACCAAAAGCTGCATACTCTAATTTAAGTTTTACTATGAAACATGGTTTTCTAAAACAATATTGAGAATACTATAATTAAACCCCATGAAATTCTATTTTCTTATTCACACAAAAAAAGTATTTTTTTTTTGTTTCTATGCACTAATCAAGAGAACATGAAAAGTCTTAGAAAAGAAAAATATGAAAATTTAATTCCAACATTATAATAAAAACATTAAAAATGATATTAGGCTACTGTAACAAATTTCGTTCATCAGATTGGAATAAATTTCATTTATAAGATTGGAAACTAAAAGTATTTTTTATAATAAATTTTAACACTATATTTGCATGATTGCTTGCCTCTAACTTCATGGTGATTCTCCTTTTCTACTTTTCTAGAGCGAGGTAATCCTCCTTTTTCCTTATTTTTATTTTATTTTTGTGCTTGGATATACATTTACGGTCCATAATTTTTTTTTTAAGGAAGGAATAATTTGGTTGATATATTCCCTAAAAAGAGGTTGATAGGTGAAGATCTTATCTAAATATATCACAATATTTTCATATATAGTCTGATGCCATTTTTTTAGAATTTTAATTTTCATAGGTTGTATTTTTCAGGTTGTATGCGTAGCAATTAGAAAAAAAATGTGTAACTAATAATAGTGTCGATTTTTTTTATGTGAGAGACATTTCTCATATGTCTTATTTATTCTTAAGGTGTATTTTTACTATATATTCTTGATTTTCTTTCTCTACATAGCAAAATAAATTTATAGAGATTGTTCAAAATATTAATTTTTAGCGTTAGAATGTATGTGTTTATTTGCGATACATTTAGATTTTCGAAGATCAATGTTTATAGTTTCTTTGTGATTCACACTTTTTTTTAACATTTGGGAACTATCTTTCTTTTCATGTATTAGTATATGTCTCACACTTATCTATTGGTTTGTCTTTTTCTCCACATTCATTTTCTACTCATTCCCACACATTTGACAATTCCACTCATTCTTTTAGTATTTTTATCATAGTGCTATTGATACTACCATATTCATGTGTGCAAAAGTTGTTTGTATATTTTTTATTTTCACTATTATTTGGGACGATGACAGAAGTTTAAAAATATTTTAATAGTCATTTCTTAAAATAAAAATGATTCAATAGAGCTATCAAGATTGTTATTTTCAATAAATTTATAAAAAAATTATAATGAAAAAACCCGTGCAACGCACGGGTTATATAGCTAGTGTATTTTTGTTTGGATATAAATATATGAAGAGTGATGTAGCTGCACTTCGACGGTCTCAAATCTCAATTTACACAGCTCCTTTTTTGCCCTAATTTTTTTTTCTTTACTTTTTCGTTTAGATTTCAATGATTAATTTGTTTTTCTTCTCGTTGGATAAGTTTGAATTGTCAGTGTTTTATTTGAATATAAATATACACAAAAACACCATTGAAGAGGTGGGGAGAGTGGATGATCGGTGCTTCGTAATAACATTTGAAAGAAATATCTTTTTGAGAGGATTTGAAAGAAATATCTTAATTTGATTATAAAATAATAATAAAAATTATAAAATCAGTTTTAACAAATTTTATTTAAAATTTCCTTATTTTATTAAACTTAATATTATGTGGTGAAAGATATTAACTTATTTCATTGTGAATAATGGTTTGGTCTAATTTGAAACATTTATAACATAAGAGATTAACTTGAAACTTTTAAAACATAAGAGACAAATTTGAAGTCTTAAGGCACCAAACATGCAATTAAGCCTTTTATTAAAATACGTAAAACGTCGAAAAAACCATTTAAAACAAATTAAATGGTCCTTGAAATCAGATTTTGGGATTTTACGTAGGGAAGTTATTAGCACTCTACAACATTCGTTAAGAAACGGTTACCACTAATTACTTGCGCAAGATTTTGTTGACTTCTAAAATATTTATTTCTTTTAATTATTAAATGCGAATTAAAATATGATTTTGAAATGGAAATGGTTTGGTTTTAAATAGAGGGAATTTTTTTTTGTTCATATTGTGCTTGACAAGAGTGGTTGCTTGCGATGGAAACTTCAAAGATACGTAGTTTTTGCGTAGAAAATGTTTGTTTGTTTGTTTGTTGATTTTAAGGTAAATGTTTTGTTGTGATAAATGCGAGTAAAAATAAATTGTTTGCACAACAATTAGTTGTTGTGGGTTTATTGATTTAAGTTTGAGATGATCAAATTGAAAGAGAATGTTGCGTCGATTGTACATGATCAGATTGATGACGTCCGATGCAATTGTTTTGGGTGTTAGTTGGCTCTGGAACAAAGGTAGTTGTACCTGCAGACACCTCAACGCTCAAGTTAGTTTAGAGAGCAAGAATGAGGGTTTAGGGTTGAATGATTTCGTATCTTTGGGACCGTGTAAAGTCCCCTTATATAGACGTAACGTACATGAGCCATTGATTGGCTAAAAGAAGGTGATGCTAACTCCAAATTCATTCATGGTATTATGTCATATAAGAGAATATCGGACTCAATTGTCTTTCTATCAGTTACTGGGTCACAAATCAAGGGAGTGACTGATATCAAAAGCGCAATCTTTAATCATTTTGCTAATCACTTTTGCGATGTAAACTTGGATAGGCCTAGTGTGGAAAATCTTACTTTCAAAACTCGCAATCAGGAGCATGATGGAGTTTTAACAAAACCATTTTGTGTAAAAGAGGTGAAGCAAGCGGTGTGAGACTGTGATAGTTCTAAGAGTCAGGGGCCCGATGGAATTAATTATGGCTTCTTTAAGGATTTTTGGGTTGAGCTTAAAGATGATATATTATGCGCTTCATCTATGAATTTCATTGGAATGAGAAGTTATCTAAAGGAATAAATAGTACTTTTATCGATCTTATTCCCTAGGTGGAAAGTCCTCAACGTTTGTAAGACTTTAGATCAATCTCTTTGATTGGGTGTATGTATAAAGTGTTGGCTAAGGTGATATCTAATAGACTACGTTGTGTCATCAGAAGTGTCACTTTAGAGTCTTATTCAACTTTTTTTCATGGCAGAAAAATTCTAGATGGTATTTTAATTACAAATAAGATGGTATATGATGATCGTCGCTTGAAAAAACAATTGCTCCTTTTTAAGTCAACTTTAAGAAGGCTTTTGATTTTGTTGATTCATGTTACCTTAATGATGTTATGACCAAACTGAATTTTCCTGTTTTATGGCGCAAATGGATCATGGAGTGTGTAACTACAACGTCTTCATTTGTGCTAGTGAATGACTGCCAACAGACGAGTTCAAGTTAGAACAAGGCATGTGCCAAGGCGACCCACTTTCGCTGTTTCTCTTTTAAATTGTGTCGGAAGGCCCTAATTTTATAATGAATGCTTTAGTCCGTGCTGATTTATTCTCATGTTATAAGGTTGTCCAGACAGACAATGTTAGTATTTCTTACTTGCAATTTGCCAATGACACTTTGCTACGAAAATATCTTGGATTAACTGGGATACTCT
>Ga0099826_10001951_pt1 | contig 12926 bp, 5 predicted proteins | sample Mtrugardesep15_FD_76830 | JGI IMG/M metagenome (GOLD analysis project Ga0099826, IMG submission 76830) | Root nodule microbial communities of legume samples collected from California, USA - M. trunc garden sep15 | ecosystem: Host-associated > Plants > Roots > Nodule | place: USA: California... | reverse complement strand
TAACAATATGGTTTTATCATAAACACTCAATACTAAATATCTTCCTCCTTCAATTTTAATGGCAAACATTCAAACCTAAATCATTAAACAAAAAATTTCAACAGGCATGTGTCTCTCTCCAGTCACAAAAAAATAAAAATAAACAAATTTAATCATAGAAGAAATTTCAATTAGAATTTAAGAAACTTAAAAGCGTTGTTAATGGGGCTTGTGCTTCTATTTAACCCTTGAACTCAATTCCCCTAAACTAAAAAAAGAAAAACCAAACCCAGATCCAATCTAAGGTTTTTTTTCTTTCTTTATTTTGCAATTGGTTATTGAGATTTTGGGTCCTTATTTTAGTTTCATTATTTGATTTTTCTAGATTTGTAAATTTTTTATCAATTGAAATTTGAAAGATGGTGTTAAGCAACCATAAGAGATTGTGGAACAGCTCCAATGTGTTTAAACAGGAAGCAAACTCTTGGTTTGTTTTGAAGAGAAGCAATTTTTGGCTTTTTGTCTTTGATAGATTCCTAGAGCTTCTGAGAAAAGAACCATGTTTTTTGTTTCACGAAAAGGAAAGGAAGAAAGAGAGTTGAGACTGTTGGTGGTGAGTGTGAAAAAGGATTTGGTGTTCATTGTGTATGATAAAATCATGTTCTTATTTACTTTTCTATGGTGGGAAAAAACTTCTCTTTCCCATGCTAAATGCCACCATATCTTAAGTGTCACATTTCCCACCATAGAAAAGATGTTGTTTTGACTATATATATATTTAATGGTTGAGATTAGTTTCCTATAACTTTTTGGTTTTAAACATTCTACAAAAATTCGAACCCTACATTATATAGGTTAATGTTATTTTATTTAATGGGCCTATGTGACTAAACCAAAAATCATCAAGCCAATACCAAAACTTTCTATTGAAACCCCTCAAGTAGCTTATAGCTTCTTACATTTTCTTCCAATTTTAACCTTTAATATTCTTTTACTATGTTTATTATTTTTTTATAAAATAAAATAATTTCCCACTTAAAAAAAAAGAGAAGAAAACATCCACGTTACTGTGTAGAAAAGTAACAACACTACATTTTTTTTATGGTTGCACTACTTTCTATTTTTTTTTTAAACGATGAACTCTCTTCTATTTTCGATAATTTTGCTTTGTTGAAAAACAATTGTCTCTTTCTATAGAACCATATACATATTTATCATTATTTTTTTCCGTTTCATATATGTATACCATTTTGAATAAATAAATAATATATTTTCAATAATTGCTCAGAAAAAAATTGTTTTCAATGAAAATAAAATAAAAATTATTTATTCCATATCTATATATAAAACAGACATACAAGTACGTTAGTGGTAATCAAGTTAAATAAGTTCAATTTAAATGAATATCTTTTATTTGTTGGAAAAAAAAAGTTAAATAAGTTCAGTTAAAAATATCAACAAATTCATATATTACGTTTATCATTTTAAAAAGAAAAAAATACTTTGAAATAAATAAAAATATTTCAAGATAAATATATTATTGTAGTAGAGAATTTTGGTGGTGTAGATAGTAGTGTTTTTTTAAATGGGAGGTGTAATTCAAAATTTAGTTTAATATCTCATTAAAGTTTGTTTGTCTAAACCAAAATACCAAACAAAGTTACATGCAACTTGTTTAATGCCACTTGTAAGTCAAAATCAACCTTTCCCATGGTGGGAACCTTTCCCATGTTAAATGGCACCAATACTTCAAGGATCGTGTAAATTGTAACTTATTTTTTTATGTGAAGTTAAGGTTCTTGTGAGTTGTGACTTATGTACTCCCGTGTTACAACTACGTACAGTAAAATATACTTGTGAAAACAGACTAAGTTAATAAAAAATAATGATACCTATATTGATGTTTGAAGTTTGAACTATTAGTGAACCAAAGTTGGTGCCTCTACGCGGGTAAAGACAAGGAAAGAAAAGACTTTTTATGTTGGTTTTTTTTTTGGAGAACTTTTTATGTTGGTTTGACATACAACTCTTTGTGCAATAGAGAAAGTTACGAATGATTGTATTTTTTTTGGAGAAGAAGTTGATGGCAATGGAGGTGGTGGATAGATCATAAATTAACATATCTCTTTGCAATGGTTATTACATAAGAAGAAGAATGTGTCGTACTTATTCTATGAATAGTTGGTTTACTTTGGATAATGTATTTTGAGAAGTTAATTTTTGTACTTATTGGTGGCTTGAATACTCTTTTTACTTATCTTTTTATGTTGTTTTTTTTTGTTGAAAAAACAAAGAACTTTTGTTTTGTTTCATCAACGTTGTTTTTGTAGAAAAATAGTACTAATTCAAATCAATCTTTCGGTCTCACAATCGTGAATCGAATCATATACTACACTAAGTGTGTGGATGCAGATTTTTCAACATGATTCAAATCATGCAATAACCTCATTTGAATCATGATTTGAATTTGACTTAAAAGGTCGTGCTAACAAGTGTTTTAAAAACATAGTTTAATAAATTCATAAATGTAAACTTTTATTTTAAAAATATAAGTCAAACACTTAATAAATTAATAATACATAATTTTCTATTCAATCTGATTTTAATTTCGTCATGCTAACCAGTGTCTCCGGGTCACTCGGTAAGGAAACTAAAAAAGAAAATTTTAAGTCAAAATAAAAACTTTTTAAACTTTTAATGCATTGAATATACAACTTTTAATGCAAAATACTACTATATTTAACTCAGTAACTAATATACACTAATTAGCATTTCTCTTTCTTAACTAATATCTTAAGTACACTTATTAATATTATTATTTTTGACTAAGTTAATATTTTTCTTATTATATTGAAGATAAATTAAAATAAGGTGTGGAAGGTTGTAATATAACCTTTGTGATATACGGCTATATACCGTACACCAAGAATGACCACCTTAAAGTCCACGACACCATTGCATTGCATTGCATATATTCTAATTCCAGTCCAATGAAAACGACAGCGTACAACGACACCAATGATCGATGGAAATTGCCAAGTTGCAGGTAACGCTAGGTCCGTCCAATGAAATAGGTTGTCTTATATATTTATATAGATTCATTTTCCTGCTTTAATTTTTTTTCTTTTTCATATGTATCTAATCAAAACATGTCAAATACGTTTTTGCAACGATATTATATAAATTAACTAAAATATTTGTATATCAAACCCTCAAGAAATTTAACACAGTTGTATTATTAACTCATGATCTCTTGTTAAGTTGGAAGGAATTATTTATCTTCTCATCAAAGTATTTTTGGATGTATACTAAAGTGAATTGATTAATTCATGTGTAAAAGAAAACGATAATGAATTTCATTTTTATCAAGTTGATTGCTATATTAAAATAATTGGCTCAAATAAATTAATTATTGAAAAAGAAAATGTGTCTGCAGGTCCTAGAATCAGCAGGAAAAGATCAACCAGTTTGATTCAGCTGGGCTGGTGGTCTTGGTCATCTCCTCCTCCACACGCTAAGCCCTCTTGCGTAGGGGTTGTTGTGTATTAATTGGTTTGTGTATATGAATAATAGATTGTTTAATTGCATAAAAAAATTAATTGGTTTGTCAATAGAGAAGAGAACTCTTATATCATTAAGAAAGAACAGGTCAGGCCTAAGACCCAAGACAAGTTGAAAACAATACTTTGGTATCACTCTTCGGAGTTTATTTGTCATTTTTTACATTGAGAAAAGTAACAATGTAAATACTCAATAAAATGATACAACTTTCCTCCTTTTGTCATATGATGATTATAAGAAGAAAATAAACAAACTCCACACCACACTTATTAAGAAATGATACAAGTTAATCAGCTCAATATATCGTCTCAAAGTTTATACATTCAACTTTTTAAAAATTTGATTTTTTTTAACATAAAATTATAATTTTGGGCTCTTTGACGTGTTTCAAAAAAGTACTCTTCCTGATTTTACTGCATTAGAAGTATCAGGACACTAATTAAGTTGGCAATATCTTTAGAAACTTTAGTTGAATGCAAATTAATTTTCCTGATTTTACAAATATAATAAGGGTGTTTCAAAAGTACTCTTCACTGAAACTTGTTTCATTGTAAATATTAAAAGTCATTACAAAACAAAAATTATTTTAATTGATAATATAATAGGAATGACATTTTTAAATTAAATAGACTAAAAGTTGTTAAATTTGCTTATGTTTTAGACCAAAAAATATCAGTTTTTTTTTAAGTGAGACCTACATTATCCTATGATGTATTGAGGGTAATTTATCCTTAATGATAAGTAGAATTCAATTTTGAAACGAGTGAGATGAAAATCACATGTTAAATGAAGGCAATGAAAAAGTTTGATATTCTTAGGATAAAAATGACAAAAAAAATGAAAAATTGTTAGCCATATACCATAATTGAAGTTGGGATCCAACATCTACACTTGTGTGTGTGAGTTTATAATAACTTTACTATTTCGTCTATTTATAAAAAGATTTAAAAAAAAATAAAAAAAAACCAAACTTAAAGATTATTGAGCCGCCTCATGCATATTCACCTACTGCCTGTCGTTTTTGTTAAACCTGCCGAGAAACTTCTGATCTTCTTTAGTCTTTACTCGCATAATCCTCACATCAAAATAAAAAACGTTACATTGATGTCTAAATTGCACCTATGTTTACTTTGTCAAATCAATTATTAGACATTGATTGATTAACAGAAGATAAAATAACGTGTTCGACTGGAGGGGGTAGGAATTCAAACTATTTGCGGGAATGGTAATTGAAATATCATTTCTGTATTCAGCTCAATTTCTTAGACTTAAATCTCACTTTGATACTTTAAACAGTACATTGGTCATTCAAAAATGATTTTACTATTATCTAAAAATATCAGTACATTAGTTTTCAAACATTATTCATTCACTAAAATTTAAAAATTGTTATTGTCAAATTCATTCTTATATAAAAAACTTATCAAACGTAGTAAAACTTATCAAACAACTAGTGTTATGACACGGTCAAATTAATTTTATTTTATGATTAGTGGTACTATTTTATCTTAAAATTTTAATCAAGGGTTTATTTGTTAATAATTCAAAAAATGTATGATATTCTTCCTTCTCTTACCTCTTCTTCCGCCCTCATTCCACATCAACAACCAAACCCCACCAACTCTTTATATAAATAAACAAATCTCCCTCCTCTGTCCCTCTCATATTGTATTAAACTTACTCTTAGTTGTTTACATCACAACAAGAAAGAAATAAACAATAAAGATCCCTTTGAGTTTTTTCTTCTTAAAAACCCATTAATTTGGCCAAAAGCAACCCATTGAAGAATCTACACAAAGCAAAGGGAAGGAGGAGACAATTTTAGCACCATCATGTTGAGGCTTACGTTGGCCTTGTGTGTTTTGAGTAGCATAATTTTGACATCCTCAGCTCAAACTCAATCATGTAAAAACCAAACATTCTCAAACAACAAAGCGTTCACAACATGCCGTGATCTTCCACAGTTAACCTCGTACCTCCACTGGTCATACGATGAAACAAGTGGCAAATTAGACATAGCATACATACACACTGGAATAACTGCAACAAATAGATGGGTTGCTTGGGCTATCAATCCAAGCAGGACTCTTGACCCGGCCATGATCGGAGCACAAGCTTTGGTCGCTATTCCATCAGCCAGTGGAAGCCCAAAAGCCTATACTTCAAACATTGTAGACACAAGCACACGGTTGCAAGAAGGAACCATTAGTTATCCTGTTTCTGGTTTGTCTGCCACGTATCAGAATAACGAGGTTACTATTTTTGCTACTTTGAGCCTTCCAAATGGAACAACCTCTTTGGTTCATGTATGGCAAGATGGGGTTCTCTCATCTGATTCTACTCCTCAAGAACATAGCCATGAATCTTCTCACCAAAACTCTAAGGAATTCTTGGATCTTGTTTCTGGTACCTCCCAAGCTGCAAGTGGGATTGGTTCGCGTCAAAGAAGAAGAAATGTAAGTTCATACTGTTTTAAGGATTTAATTGATAAGAACTTGTATAAGAATTTTTACACAAAACCGTTGAATTATTATAAATATTTGACTTTAATCAAATCTTTGTTAAAATCATACAAAAAATATAGTTTCTTATTGTTGATATAGATACTATGTCTAAACTAATCTCATGTTTTCATACTCACATCCAAATTCTTGTTAATAGAGAGTATCATATGTTGTTTCGATTGTGGTCATAATGCAATTGCATAGGACCATATCACAATCCTAGAACTTTATTTAAAAACTTACTTATCTAAATCTTAATTTTCACTACATATGACTGTATAATCCTGTTTGGTATCTACGTGAAACCGACACTTTAAATTTGAGGCGTGTTCACCATACAACATGTGTTATTGTAGTTCGACCAACACCAACACGACACTTACATATGTGGCTTCCAATTTTATAAATTATGTCGCGTTAGTACTTTTTAATTAGGGATGATTCTTGTTTGATTGGTATTTGATTTTAAATTAATGTTATTCTTAATTTTCAGACACATGGAGTACTAAATGCAATAAGTTGGGGAATCTTGATGCCAACGGGAGCAGTAATAGCAAGATATTTGAAGGTGTTCAAATCCGCAGACCCTGCTTGGTTCTATCTTCACATAACATGTCAAGTCTCTGCCTACATAGTTGGATTATCTGGTTTTGGCACTGGTCTCAAACTCGGTAGTGATTCGGAGGGTATTACATACGACACTCATAGAGCACTTGCTATTGTTCTTGTAACCTTGGCAACTCTTCAAGTGTTTGCTCTATTTTTGAGGCCAAACAAAGACCATAAGTTGAGATTATACTGGAATATCTACCACCACGTTGTAGGGTATGTTACCATAAGCATTAGCATTGTAAACGTTTTCAAAGGGTTTGAAGCGTTGGGAGATTTTGTAGGGGATCGTTACAAGAACTGGAAGCATGCTTACATTGGTATTATTGGTGCTTTGGGGGGCATTGCTGTCCTTTTGGAAGCTTACACGTGGATGGTATGCATGAAGAGGAAGAAAGCAGAGAACAAAACTTCAGATGGTGTTAATGGAGCAAATGGCCATGGTTCTTCTACCCTTTAAGCCATAGTAAGTATAGGAATGATGTGTAGAAAGATTACATTGGATTTTTTCTGTTATTTTTGTGTCTTTTACTTTTAGACCCCTTTGTATATTTTGGGTTCTCCAGCTTCTTCTTAAGAGTCTTAGTTTTGACTTTTGAGGTAATTCTTTCACAGGATACTTACTTTTAGGGGTGTGTTTTTTGTGCGTGTGCTATACATTGTATCACTTTCTATTTCTTCATATTTCTATTTATTGTTTAATTATGTTTTACTCTTCCTACATTCCTTGAAGTTTCAAATAGCATATCATTATTATAACGTTCTCTGGAAGCAACACCTTTCTTCAGGTTGTTGCAAAAACAAAAGATGAATTTTACTGAGTTTTTTGATACTATACTGACAAGTGCTTCTAAAAACAACTACAAGTTTAACATCATTCCTCGAATTTAGATTATTTTTAAAGGGTCTTGTTAACCAGTGCTCCGAGGCATTGGTTAATGAATCCAAAAGTAGAAAAAATTGTCTTGGAAATATAAACTGTTACTTTTGACCACTAATTATTACACCACTTTTTAATAAAATCTTGCTTCTTTTAGATGCTTAATCAATGTCCGGAGCACCGGTTAACATTCTCCTTTTTTAAAAAGCAATCAAACTAAGTCATCTTTAGTTATAATTTGATTGGTTGGACAAAATAAATGTATGAATCAACTGAAATTGAATCAAACGACAAAACAAGAAAGGTTCAAAGTAAAACCAATTCATTATCTAATAGCTTCAATTTTTAAAACATTATTTTGATGTCAATTAGAGGCTAGTTGTAGAACTGAGACGTTGACGCATACAGCTCAAATGCCCTGTACGAAGATACGTTTGGATACACATTGACCCATCCTAAATTGAACAGATATTGTCAACCTAATGATATGCCAAGTGACAAGAAATGATAATGAGATACAATAGCATGTGAGAAAAAATATCTATTAAATGAGAAGAAAACTGTTTTTTTTATAGTGGTATTAAATAAAATGAAATAACATCCATGGTATTTTATTGTTCACAATATAAAATATTCTATTTCATTTAAATCAATTACGTCAATCAAAATCCAAACAAATATACCTAACAGTATTAAGAAGTTGGATTATTCAATTATCTTCAAACTTTATTTTCCTTTGTTCCAGATCAATTGCATTTTATTGTATATATTTTTTTTATCATTAAGGTTCACTGCATGTTATGACTATGATGAGAGTTCGTAAACCAAACAAGAAAGAGACGCGCATGGCAACTCACTTCATGACGGATGGCTAACTACTTGCCATTTATTTACATATTTCTTCCAATTTTGTTGATTTTAGGATAATACCAACTACCAAAAGACTCGATCATACAATATTAAAAATAAAAGATATTGAAAAAGGAGTTTCAATATAATAGTAATATGGAAATAAACAAAAAATGGTCAAAAGACGATGATGTTTCTTGGTAGCCGGCTCAATAGGCCATATGTGAATGGAATTATTCAATCAAGTTGCATTATTATACCATATTACCATGTGTCATTCTTGGAAGAAAAAAAAGACTGGATTAAACTAATGGTTTGGTGAGTATGATAGCAAGAGAATTAGAAAATGATTAAAGTTATTCATGACACTATTATGACAACAGGAAAATGGATTAAATTAAGATAGGGCAAGTTAACACGGTAATTTGATTAATAACTAGTTTCTCACTCGGTTTGGCAGAGAGTATCAACAAAAGCATCATTGGAAGGAAGAAAAAAAAAAAAGGATTCAAAGCAGCTACACGTTGAGATGTGATGTCAATGTCTACAACAGACCTGAAGCAAATGAACCATCAGATTTTGACACAAGTATAAAATAAAATCTTTTAAACATATATGTGCAAGTTTGTGTTTTAAATAATTCATATGAATAACGATGTCACATAATAACAATTTGCCACATTCACATTGCATGTCCATCCGACAATGTTTAGATAAATGTCCACAAGATAAAAATCCATGCCAAGAAATACAATTGATTTTGTTTTAAAATTTTGAAGTTACAGATAAATAGAATGATTATTTTTTTCCAAAACATCATTTAAAAGTGGCATAGGGAATAGTATCAATACAGCAAGTACCTGAAAATCCAAACACTCGAGTCTCTAGAGGATCTGGATGATCTTCTGATATGTAGCGGTGCAGCTAAGTGTCTTTTAACAAGACAGCATATCACCCAGCGAAGTAGAAGTTTATTACACCTGAAAAATTTGCTGCAAAATGCTGGAAGAAGTAAAGGATCAAGCTCCATTCTAGAACAACAGAAATAATATTCTCAAGTTAAGAACAAAAGTGTCTAAATAAAGTACCTTGCGGATCAAATATAACTCCAGCCAGTGCCACATTGCTGATAAGAAGGAAATGACCATGCCAATGACATATCTTATTATTACAATGGCCGTTATTTACGTGGGATGGGAAACTGATACCAAGCACCTCCAAAGCCATGTTCAAAGCATACATTCAGCCTTCCACATGCAATTCTGCAAAGGTTCGACACTCGGAGAGGCTCTCCTTGTGAGAAAATTCTCGATACCCCATTCCCATCCTCAGTATATCAATTCTGCACAGCAGAATACTTGATTGGCAGCCTTTCTTAATGATTTCATGTATGATGATCCAGAAAATAAAGCTTGTAATTCAAAAGCTCATGTCAGAATTGCTGAAATATTTTGAACATACAAGCAACGGCAAATGATGTGCAATGCTCGTCGGGACAGAAGGTAATCAGGAAAACATAAAAGAAGATGCCTAACTGGTTGAAACTACGAAGCAATGTGCTTCTTCTTGATACTGTCCTTTGGTCTCTCTTTGTATCCAGCTATACCCCGAAGGTTTTTTCATTCCATTTTTACTCATCAACTTCTTAATTTCTTCTGCACACTCCCATTTATCACTTGATGCATAAGTGTTTGCTAGAAGAACATAATTTCCAGAATCTGTAGGGTCAATCTCAAAGATATGTCTGGCAGCAGTCTCACCCAATTCCACATTGCCATAAACCCGGCAAGCTGCTAATAAAGAACCCCAAGTTGTTGCATCAGCACTAGCTGAATTCTCCTTTATGAGACTGTATGCTTTTTCCAATTGCCCGGCCCTACCAAGAAGATCAACCATGCAAGTATAGTGCTCGGGCAAGGGCTCAATACCATACACCCCAGTCATAATCTGAAAAAACCTACAACCTTCCTCAATTAGACCTGAAGCGCTACATGCATTGAGGACCCCAACGAATGTAACTTGGTTTGGCTTTAAACCTTCTTGCAGCATCTTCAAGAAAAGATCTATAGCATCTTGTGATTTCCCATGCTCAGCAAAAGCTGCAATCATTGCACTGTAAGTATACAAATCTCTGTTTCTCATTATACTGAACTCCCTCCATGCCAAGTCTAAATTTCCACACTTTGATTGCATGTGGATCAATGCATTGGAAACAATATGTGTCCTTTCTGAGATAAAAGAACAATCAAACAAAAGGACAAAGGTTAGTGCCCATTGCCCGACATATTACCTAAAACAAACATAATAATAGACCACCAAAGAAAAAGAAAAAAACAATAAGAAAGGACGTACCACAAAAACCCTCCTCGATATCGCATGTTAGCGAGTTAGACATTCTAATGTTCCTAATTTGAGCACAAGCTGATATGGCACCCACCATTGCCACATCAGTGACTTTAATCTTTGCTTGTCTCATTTTCTCATACATCTCAATAGCTTCCCTAGCATATCCATTTTGGGCATAACAAGCCAGCAATGCCGCACAAGTTGATGGATTCCGTGGCACTGGTATTTCATCAAATATCCTTCTGGCTTCACTCACATCCCCCAACTTCCCATACCCAGCTATCATTGCAACCCACGTGACCTCGTCCTTGCCATTCATGACATCATACAATTCCTTCGCAGTTTTCATGTCTCCATAGTTTGCATACCCAGCAACCATAGTAGTCCAAGTAAAAGAATTCCTTTCCCCCATGTTATCAAACAGCAACCTTGCATCAACCATTCTCCCCGCCTTGGCATACCCACAAATCATAGCTGTCCATGCAACAACATCTCTCTCAACCATTCCATCAAACACGTCACGTGCATCACATACATAGCCACATTTTGCATACATGCCAAGTAATGCAGTTTGGACAATCTTGTTTCCAAGAAACCCCGACTGAACCAACCTTGCATGCACCTGTTTCCCTTCAAACACAGCAGGGACACGCCCACATGCATTGAGAACCGAAGAGAATGTGAAACCAGACGGCAAAATCCCCTTTTTGTGCATTCTAGCGTAGGTGGAAATGCAATGGCGAAAATGTGTGTGATGGGAAAGGAATGCGCGAATGAGAGAAGTCCAAATGAAGCAATTTGAGCAGTTTGGCATTGTATCAAACAGTTTGTGGGCATAACAAAGATTCGATTTTTCAGCACTGAACTGGAGAACCCGAAATAGCAGACGATCAAAGAAGTGATGAGGTGCGTGTTTGAGAAAAAGTGCATGGATTTGTTTAAGATGAGAAATGTTTTTGGCATTGTTGAGGAATTGGTTTAAAGGAAGAATAGAGAATGTTGAAGTGGTGATACTCATTTTGAGTTCAACACTTTTGATTAAGACAAAAAAACGACAAAAAACAAAAGTATGTTTTTGACATTAACATAACAAACTGTCAGTAATTTACAGTATGGGTCAAATCAATGTTTTTTGTTGAAACTCAGAGTCAGAACTGTCCTGCCACTACATTCCCAGCACTTTGCAACATCACAAAATTATCTCAAAATTCTAGAATCTATCGCAGTCTTTTTTCAGTCCTAGAGTAGAATATACTTCCTCCCAGTTTCCCTTTATATTTATATTTTTTGGGTAATAGTTTTAGATTTTAAAACTTTGATAAAGTTTTTTTGAAAGAAAAACTTTGATAAAGTTGATTTCTTCATTTTTCAACTCATTATTGCTGTATTTGTTTTTATAAGGCTTAACAGCACTTTTAACCTCCTAACTTTCACAAAGTTGCGATTTTGGTCCCTAAGAAAAAAACTACAAAACGGCTCCCTAAGTTTTGCATTTGTGGCAGTTTTGGCCCCCAATGTCAATTTTGACTCGGTCTACGCTGACGTGACACCCTAAGTGAGGTGCCACGTGTTATTTTATTTTATTTTATTTTTGTCGTGGGGGCCAAAACTGCTACACATATGCAAAACTTAGGGGGCCGTTTTGTAGTTTTTTCTTAAGGGCCAAAATCGCAACTTTGTGAAAGTTAGGGGGTTAACACTGCAATTAAGCCTTTTTATAACCAATACCTTAACTCACTGTTTAACATTTTCTGTAAAAAAAAAAAATAGGGTTATGTTAATCGGTACTCCAAGGTATAATGATATCAAAAAAGAAAGTTATTATTAAAAATGAAACTTTTTTATTTTTAATGGATTAAACAGTATCCCGAGGCACCAGTTAACATTTCATTTTTTTTTAATAAGTTTCTTCAATGAAAAGTAGTCATTGCTTTCTTATCGAATGTCTAAAACATTCTTAGTATAAGTTTTCTTAACTAATGCCTTAGACAGTGGCGGAGCCACTCACATGCTTGTGGGGGCTCTGCCTGCACTAATTCTGAAAATCACACCCCACCCATACTGCTAATCACACCCCATCCATTATGACAATTGATAATTCCTAACTTATCAAACACACCCAGCAGCCCAACTGCCCAAGGCCCAATTCCATGTAACTTTGAACTAGTTTCAAATTCCATGTAAGCTATAGTAGTTTC
>Ga0099826_10001950_pt1 | contig 12927 bp, 13 predicted proteins | sample Mtrugardesep15_FD_76830 | JGI IMG/M metagenome (GOLD analysis project Ga0099826, IMG submission 76830) | Root nodule microbial communities of legume samples collected from California, USA - M. trunc garden sep15 | ecosystem: Host-associated > Plants > Roots > Nodule | place: USA: California... | reverse complement strand
TATTTTTTTTCTCTCTCTATAATAAATATATAAGGGTATTATTGACAAGACAATAATTAATATTGCATTGAAACTTAAAATGGACAAGTATTGTGAAACAAAATTAATCTTCAAAATGGACATCTATTTTGAAACGGAGGGAGTATTACCTTTGTCCCTAAATATGGAAGCTTTTTGTAAAAATTACGGAGATTAAGAAAGTTGGTTGTAGTATTAAATTTGTATATAATTACTATCGTTTTTACAATTTTATCCTTAAGAGAGTTAATTTATGTTTTCAACATAATATTTATCGTTGATCAAATAAAAAGATGCAAAATAAATAAGAGTATGTTGGTAAAGAAATAATTAATGTACTTGAAAATACCAAAAGGGTCTTATAAAAAGGGACAATTTTTTTTCTCAAAAGGGTCTTTTAATTAGGGACGGAGGTAGTAAAAACCTTTCTCATACTGTAAGTGAGAATTTTATTTTTTAGGCTTTTTGGACCGACCCTAATTTTATCCCCTTTTATGGGGAATTAGTCACTTTCGTCCCTGAATAGGAAAGGAGTCGTCACTTTAGTCCTTGAATGAGGATAAATTATAAAATAGTCCCTGAATATGGACTTTGTTAGTCAATTTAGCCCCTGAATGCAACCTCCGTTCGTCAATTTAGTCCCTGAGATTTACCAACAATCTACATTCAAGGGACTAAAGTGACTACACATTTCTCATTTAGGGACTAAAGTGACTAATCCCCCTTTATTTATTCATAGCCATTATTGTTACACTAACTACATGACAATCATTCGTAGAAAAGACAACAGAGCATGTACCGTCCAAACCTGCATCAACTTTGATGAATAAAACCTAATTAATTGAAAATGAGTTTGAGTTGTCCTCGATATCAAAAGACGGGGCGAGATTGATAACAAAGACATTGATAGTCACCTTAAATTAAAAACTCTTAAAGAAAATATTAAATTGAATTGGTATATTTATTTTTAAACGAATTATTTTTCCTAGAGTGAAGACCCACTTAGGTCCTTGACAAATTCTCTAGAGTCAAATTAGTCCTCAACAGATAAAAAGATCTTATTTAGTCTCTTACAAAATTAAACTGAGACAATTTATTCCATATGTCAATATTTTTCTCCAACCAGTTTTTTTCTTCCTATTTTTAACTTGTGACTAGGTATACGTGGCAGTCCAGATGTCTTATTGACCGTCTTATGTATTATTTACAAAAATAAGGGACATTTAAATCTCTACTAGGAAATTTGGGACAATAAGTTATTATTAAAAATAAAAAAGTGAAAGTAGTCATTATTTTCAATTTCTTCATGACAAAAAATATAAAATGCAGTTTGTTAAATTTTAAGAGATCAAATTCATACTTTTATCTTTTTGTCGGTCATCTTTTTCGTTCAAAACAGTCATGGACACTCGTCAAAAACGAAAGGGTGTTAAAGAAAACGGAAGCATGAAACGAGATGCGTGAAATTTAAAAAAAATTAATGATGTGTTAAACACGACCATTCTTTTCATATCGTAAAGCAAAAAGTAATTAATTTATTACATTTATGCGTCAAACTCGACAATTTATTCTAATATCGTAAAAACGTTAAAAAATTTACTTTATTTTTATTTTGTTTTATTTTTTAATGGGAGACAAATTGTCCCCTTGAAAATTACTTTAACTCCACCGTTAGGATTTAATTGAAATTGTTAACATGTTAACACCATATAGTTAAAATAGATGTATACATCATAGATTCAATGATAAAAACTGATTTAAAGAATAAATTGTCCGACTTAATTTTATAAGATACAGATCTTTTTATTTGTTTTTGGGATGTCCGATGTTCAAATCCTAAACTTTACCTATTGAGCTAATCTTATAGGACAACGGATCTTTTATTTGTTGAGACTAAATTGTTTTCACTCTTTATATTTCATTTTAAATAATTGAGGTTGCTGAAACAAATGTGGTTCACACTCATGTGGGTAATAGGTATAGTGCGAAATAACCAACCTAACAGTACGAAAAGTTCCAATATTTTTCATGTCTCTCCATAATAGATGAGCTTTTCTGCACTTTCCAATGGGGTACTAACTCCACATCCAATTTCCACCGATCCAGAGACAATTCATGCACCTGTCTGTCGTGTACTTCAAAAGTCATCTTATCTTAATGAAGTGTTTTAAACTTTTAGTACGATTAATTTAATCAATCATTTTAGACTTTTAGTACAAAAGGGTAAAACCGAAATTGAGTGTTTTTTTCATCACCATTTTTTCTCTCATCGTTTAAATAGTGCACAATTCAGTTATTTATAAGTAAATATTTTAGATTCATTTAATAAATAATGTATGTGATCTATATTAAAAACAACATACATTATTTATTTTCCGTCAAAAAAAATACAATATTTATTTATTGAATTTAAAATGTCAAATTTTATTTATAGTAATGATAAAGGGCGTACATGAATAGAGAATATCAGAAATTGCATATTAAAAATTGAGTGCAAGTTTTGTCCCAAAATTCTCACGAATGGGAAAATGCTTTGGTAACAAAAAAAATAAAAAAATGCCCACCTACCAAACATGTAGTTGCCAAAGATAAAGGATGTGTGTTTACACCGTCGTGAATGGTTCGTGGATTAAGTTTTCGCTATAAAAAACATTTGTCTTAAAAATTTGTAGCAGAATCCAAAATATATGCATTTACACTATGTTAAGACCCAGAATAGCATAATCCAAAATATGATATATCCAAAAAAAAGTAATGAACCATTGCATTATTGTTGTGGAAATTTTGAGAGATATGGACCGTTTTGAATTAGTGCTATAAATAGGAATTGTTTTATATGTTCTTAAAATAAATAAAAAGAAGGGAGTCGTAGTATATTTTATGCATTCATTGGAATTGTCTATATTTTCAATTTTCATGCATTCAAGTCACTTAAGCATAAAATTTCTTATTTCCAATATAACATCTTTATTTTTACCTATAGTTACTTGTGTTATTGAGGCACACATTAGCATGATTTTTTTTTTCAAACACGTATTCTATTAAATGACCTATTTTACTCTGGAAACTATATATCTTTACTTATACAATTTTATCCTTTGATATTTATGCAAATGTTAGGAGTCCTACATCAGATAAATAAAAATGTTTGATGTGATACTTAAGTCACGAGACACACCCACCGAATGAACTAATCTTTTAGGTTGGGCTCTCCTCATGGATTTAAGTCTTAATAGCGATTTCAACTTTTGTGGCTTAGTCTTCAACATTTATCACTTTCTAAAGTACTTATGAAACTCATAGTTGAGATGCAATTTTAGACCATATCAACCACAAAAAGTCGCAAATATAACACGTTTCAACAATAAGATAGAAACAAAAAACTTGTATTTTCACTAAAATCAAGCTTTTCATTTTCATGAGACTAAATAAATTCTCATAGTACAATATAACTTGAAATCAAACACAAAATAGATTCATTATTTTCTCATCAATAGCTACTCAATGTTATAGTTGAAGTTTGGAGTAAAGATTGTGATGCTTTGATTAGCCTGACAAGCAAAGAGTTAATTCGAGACATCTGAAATTGAAGCTCTTGTTCTAGCCTTGGATGTGAAAATGCTATCAATAGTGTATAATGCTTTTATCAATGTTGCTTATATATGGAGAATGTAAAGAGTATCCAAAACTACCTACTGGCTACTGCAGACTATAAAGATCAGACAGCACACCAACCAGATCCTATGACAATCTTTATATCAGTTTGTTTAAAATCCAAAATGAAAATTTGGGATTCTAATATAGAGCTATAAGTACTAGATACAATACAATCAACTAACTAGAGTCGTGCATATCAAATCCACAACTCACCGAAGCCATCACAGAAATGCACAAATTTCATTGTTAGCTACTTGAGTTCAAGGAAAATACAAACAAAATGAACAACCAATAGCCTCTCCATTAATTCACATATAAATAGGATCCATTAATTAATTAATTAATTTTCACCCCTGACCTCTACGGTTTGGTTAGTAGCAGCTTGAACTCCCTGCAACGTTTCCAAAACATCCTTCATGGATGGGCGCATTTTGGGCTCGGGTGCAAGGCATCTTGAAGCAAGCTTAGCTATAGGAAGTGCAGCTTTGATTGGATACTTACCTTCCAATTTATCATCCATAACCTTCTTCAATCTTCTTCTATCTTGTAATTCTGGTTTGATCCAGTCCGTTAGAATGTGACGGCCGCTTGGACGGTTGAGATCAATTGCTCGTTGGCCTGTGAGTATCTCGACCAAAACAACTCCAAATCCGTACACGTCACTCTTTACATATAGATGCCCTGCATAGTGCATATATACATTTCAGTTTGAAAGAGTGTTGTATGAATTTGATTTTGCAGTTAAAAGCAATGAAGATATATGTATACCAGTTTGCATATATTCAGGAGCTGCATAACCAGGTGTTCCCATGACCGTTGTTGACAAATGGGATTGACTAGCTGAAGGACCCAGCTTTGCAAGTCCAAAATCTGATATCTTTGCATTATAGGACTGCATGAAAATTAAATTAAAAGTTATAAATAAAGCATGAAGAATTGGATCTTATCAGGATGAGGAATAATAATAATACTGACCCCATCAAGCAATATATTGGAGGCCTTAAAATCTCTGTAAATAATTTCTCTATCGGAAGTATGTAAGAAGGAAAGGCCACGAGCAGCATCAATTGCTATCTTAAGTCTGAGGTCCCAAGGAAGTGGTTGAACAACAGCACCCCTTCCAAAGAGGTGATTCTCCAAACTTCCCCTCTGCATGTATTCATAGACAAGAAGAAGCTCCGTTTCCTCATAACAGTATCCCAACAGCTTGACAAGGTTAGGATGATAAAGCCGTCCTAAAAAATGTATCTCTGACTGCAAAAACCATAAAGTATTATTAACCAATATTAGTAGTGAATTTTTTGTTGTCCAGTTGAATTACCAACCTGCCACTCCTCGAGGCCTTGGTAGCCTTCGGTGTTCAATTTTTTGACGGCAACAGTAGTTCCACTAGCATTCCTGGAAGATTCAAGCCAACCCTTATAGACTTTACCAAAACCACCCTCTCCAAGGAGAGTATCAATTCTGAAATTCCTTGTAGCAGTCTTCAATTCAGCAAAAGTGAAGACCCTGAGATTAGAAGTAGGTAAGATCTGACCGCCAAGTGAGTAATCAGAGACGGAGGAGAAGTTGCTTCTGTTTATGGAGGATGACATGTTACTTCCTCCACTGCTTCCACTTCCACTTCCATAAGAAGTAGAATTAAAAGTAGTATTTGTTGTAGTTGTAGTGGAAGTACTGCTAGTGCCATAGCTGCCACTGGTGGCCGCTTGAGAATAAGAAGATATCCCTGCATCTGCATACATACACATACTAGTTAGAATCAGAATTAATATAATCAGAAATTGAATTATTATTATTACTTACCTGTTCCAGTTGGAATTGGATCGTTAGGTGTCGAACTCCAGCAAATCCCCATTATATTATATTGGAATCAATCAAAGAAGGAAGGAAGGAAGAGAGCTTAGCCTTAAGAGTGTTTCTTTGTTTGTTTCAATTAGTCAATCAATCAATGAATCAAACCATTTTTTTCTTTTTGTTGAGCTGAGCACACATACGCGCTTTTTATTTTATTAATAATGTAGTATACTTTTGCTTGTCTTGTCTTGTTCAATAATTATTAAAGTTAACTTTCTTCGTCTGTCTACCACTAATTCTTTCTTTGCTTCATCTAGTATGTATGCGTGTGTAGTATGTGTACGATGTAATACTAGTAGTTTTTAACAACCAAAACAAAATGTAAAGAAATAATCAATTGTTTTGTTTTGTTGAATGAATAGGAGGAAGTCACATGTTGAATTAGTCAGTCATACTACCCTACGGCTACCATCCATCCATCCAATAGTAAAAGTCAACTTTACTTAGTCATGAGTCAAGTCAGACATTAGATTAGAATTTGAATCAAACACAACACACCACACCACGGGATCAGGGGACCCACTACCACCAATCACTTTTAAAAAGACTCGTTTTAGTCGTGATCCACCTTAATTTACAGTACATGCACACCATCAAAAATATATTATACGGAAGTAATAGTAGTTCCCAAATAATCTATCAGTATTTAAAATAAAATACTACTACAAGAATAATAATTTTAAGATTCGGAAATCTCATTTCTACGACAGAGACTTGGATTGCTTGCAGCTACGGAGCATCCCCACTCAATTTTTCTTTAACTAACTAACACTTATGTTTAAAATAATTACATTTGCTTGACCTTTCTTTCAAGGATTCATTTTTCCCCGTCAAAACGTGTGAACTCAACTCAACCGTGTCTGTCTATCAAACCGCAAGAGTCAATGGATTCACTTTATACCAAAGAATTCAGTGCACAATTTTTTTTTTTTGTGTGTTCTGCACAATTTATCTTACTATTAAGACATTATCTTACCCAAAAAAAAAATCAATGTAAATCAGTTATCCTAAATATTAACTTTAATCTTCAAATGTGACCCGAACACAGTCTGATTTAAATATCCATTCTATCCCCGTTCATTTGGCCCTCGAAATATTCATTCAGTTTGTTTGATCTATAATCACCCACCCATACAAACAGTATGAAAAAATTGATTTAGGATGAATCATGGTCAGCATAAGGTCAACCATAACATTGATCAACCAGTCTCTCCTACCCTTAATTATTAAGCTTACTTTCCATTATAAAATCCAATAGTTTTAGTCCAGCAACGACCATAGATATTGGTTTAGAGTTGAAGGTCAACTTAAGAATAAGAGTATTTGCAATTAAAAAAGAGATAAACATAAAATAGATAGTGGATCCTATTAAATGTAAATTATTGAAGTATTTATATACTATGAAGCCGATAAATACATAAAGACAATGATTATATCACGTCTCAAGTTTTATATAATTGTTTATATTATTTTGCAAGATGTAGGAGATGTTTGAATGAGAATTATGCCCATGACAAACAATATGGCATGTTGAATGAGATCAAACAATGATAAGTTTTATAACATTGAAATGTCATCCTTCAAAGCCCCAATAAAATTAGCCCATGTATTCAATTTTTAGGGCAAAGTAGGTTTTCAATCTCTATAAATATATCATATTTTATTTTTAGTCGGTCAAAAAAATTTCTTTAGAAAAATGTTCTTTTTTAATGTTTTTTTTTCATTTTTGGTCCTAACTAGATTGAAATGACTTGTAGGAATCAATTTATATTTTTAAATTGTTGGGCATTTCATGGTTGGTTTATTTATTTATTTTTAAAAAAAAAACAATAACAAGGACATGTGACATTATAAAGAGTTGATTGTTCAATATTTTTAACTAGATTACCATCAGTGAACCAAGCTAAAAAACTACAAACAAACATGATTGGATACTCACATGTGTATTTTAATTTAGTTTTAGTTTGGATATTTGTAACAACTATTAGTGGATTATCCTAGCTATTTTTCTTAATATCCATTTTTTAGTAAATCTTATTATTATTATAGATAATGGAGTAGAGGTTGGTAGGAACAATGCATAATATATGTAAGGTCTGGGGTTCAAATTCCAGTCACCACAAAAAAATAATGTTAGACGATATTTGTTGGTCCTTATTTATTTTTATTCCTAAAAAAAAGATAATAGAGTAGTAATAAATGAGAGACCAACAAATGTCGTCTAACATTAACTACATTTAAGATGTAAAATTCATTCTTTTTGTATATGATACTAAAATCAGTTTTTCACCTTTAATTTATTATTAAAATAATCAATGCCCAAAATTAAAGAAGGACTGCTTGAATAGTAAGTTTGTTGTTATAGTTTTTTATTTTTAAAAAGAGTTTTTAACAATAATTCAATTGCAGTTATATTTATGTTATGAGTATTCCCTTTTTAAATTTAATAAAACATAAATAAACATTTTGGTAAAAAAAAACATAAATAAACATATTCATTAAAGGTACCAAAACAATAGCTTTGGATAAAAACCAATCATTCATTGTAGAAATCAATTAAGGAAGTTCCTTATGTGTTTTTTGTATGGTTCTTAATTGAATTTACTGTGATTTTCTTAAAGTTTGTTATGTTCGACATAGGTGTATTTTTAGTTAATAATTATACGAAAAACACATAAAGAATTGTATGTGATTTTAAAAGCGATAGTACAATGTTGTTGGAGACACCAAGTGGGAGTTCAATTTTGTCAATATTTGATGTTCGTTAGACACCTCCTTTTAGTAGTTTTTATAAGCTTAATGTTGATGCAACATGTCTAATAAGGGGGCAAGTGGCGTATTGATGTTCTGGTGAGAGATAAGGAAGGTGTTGTTGTTGCTACTAGTTGTTGGCAAGTATTTTCATTACCAGATTCAGAGATTGCAAGAGTTTCAACTATGCTAAAAGGTTTAGAATTTGCGAAATATATGTTTTTTATGAATCTTATAGCATAATCAAATGCTTTTAATGTGGTCTAGATGTTGAATGTTCGTCAACAATCCCCTGTCTATATCGACTCTGTTATTGGGGATTGTAATAGTTTTAATGTTTGTTTTCGTAGTTTCAATTTTTTGCATGTTATGCGTAAAGGCAACCAAGTTGGTCATTATTTAGCTGAATATATTTTTCGTAATTTAAATTGCATATGAATCGAAGAGACTTCGCTTTGTATTTCTATAGTCTTACCTTTTGGTTTATTGTCAGACTTGAAATTGTCGCTAATGTAAAACAATAAAAAGTAAACATAAATGTTTGGCAAGAAATTTTTTGTAACAAGATTAGAGAAGATATCATTTGTAACCCACTTCCTAGACACTATGCTTATTTGGCTGATTAACATGGTTTGTCCCAAAATTTGATTTTGAAAAATGAGGTTTCGGTGATTCATCGTAGAATGGTTGAGACTGGGAACAATACTAATGCTTCAAGCGTAGTTTCTAATGAAGATTTGGGTGTGAGTAGACCAGGATTATGCGTTGGAATGATTCAACATGATGGTTATGATAGTCTCTGTGATTTTCTTGAAGGCGAATTCTCAGTGTAAGGGTGTATTGATTACTTGAGATTTTTCTATTGTAGATGTCAGGTTATTGGTTATCTAGTATTAAGTGTTTGACTTGCTTCTTTGTTTTATCTTTTGGGGATGAAGTGATGGAGCCACGTAAACAAAGCAACAAGATTTAACCATTAGTTTTAATCCAACAACTAATATTTAATGTTGTCATATCTCATTACAATACACCCTTTCATTAGATATGTCCCTTACATACACATAGTGAGAACAATTTCTTATGCGAGAATAAAAAGAACACTTATGAGGTGGGGTTTAGTATGGAAAAGGATAGTTGTTTGCCACCATGGGAAAGTTTTTCTTTTACCATTAGATTAAAAAGGAGCACTGATTTTATCATGGACTGTCTATACCATATATTTTTCTTTCTCTTTTACACTGATTTTTGTTGTTAAGATCTGGAATTTTAGACCAAATTATTGAATTGCATCATGATAACAAATTCACTCACGTTACATGTGGACAACATCATGTTCATGAAGATGCTTCAAGCCATTTAAAATTTGTCTTGTGTATGCAAAATTTTCAAGGAATATAAACATCGTGCTTTCATTATGAGAAACCCAAAACATAAATATATAAATAGCCAAGAGAATGAGATAAAAATGGTATAATAAGAATAACAAATGAAACAAGTAGATTAATGGGTCATGCTTTTTATCCTCTACCATTTTAGATAAAGAACAAAACAACCAGTTAAGTTTTCTCTTTTTCTTCATCTTTTGCTTTTGCTCTTTAAAGGCTTTATCATGAACCAGGTTCTAAGAATTTAGTCACTATGTTGAGTCATACCATTTGAATCACTACTCATGGAGCTTGAATGGGTGTAAAGCAACATGAATTCCAGATTGTGAGATTGCTGGAAGTGGTGGGTGAGAGAAAGATGGAAGAAGAGAGTGAAAAAATCACGTGTTGAGTGTCTATGATAAAAGTATGTTCCTTATTTAATCTAATTGTCCAAAAAAACTTTCCCACGGTGGGAAACAACTATCATTTCCCATGCTAAATGCCACCCACTTATGAACCATTAAATCAAAAGTAGATAGTTGTGATTAAAAGATCTCATTTAAACGCACATGTATTTTACCATTCTATTGTTTCTCATAAACCTATTTTGCATTTTTATTCTCTTTAACCCATAATCATTTGCAACATGTTTTCACAAAACACTTTAATCATCGTTAAAAAATTTAGAGAATGCTCTTGCAAACAAATTCAACAAACACCAAATACTTCAAATCCAAAAACAAAACAAAAACATGAAAAAAGTTTTCTCATTTATTCACAATCATAAACACAAAATCTACGAACTTATATATGACATTCAAAATAGAACATTGCGAAAAGGAATGAATAATATCACAAACATCATAATTGTTGTGATCATGAGGGCGATGCTGGAATTAACCATATTAATATTGGTTCACGATATCCAAATTGAATTGTGAAATTTCGATTTAGAGTTTGGGATCATGATTTGTTTGGATTTGATTCAAAGAGAGAAAGAGAGGGAAATGGACAAATGATATACTAGAAAAAGATGCATTTTTTTTATACAAACTATTTTAGATTCAGACACCATCTTTTCACTCTAATTTTTAGCCGGTTGCAAGTTTTGAAATTCAACTCACCTAAGTCGAAACTCACAATACCTCTTTTTTTTCATTAACTTTTGTGTGAGTTTGCCATTGAAGTAATGAGAAATGCTAGCAACACACCTTTTAACACACACTTTTCAACACACTCTTTTTGATTGGTTAAAATTCACATGTGTCCCACCAAATTGATATGGGCCCACATGGTTTGGTGAGACCCATGTGAATTTTAACCAATCAAAAAGGGTGAGAGTATGTTAAAAAGTGTGTATTAGAAAATGTGTTCTTGAAGTAATAGACATACAATAAAATAAGAAATATCGAACTGAGAAAGAAATTAAAAACACTTTATCACCTCATGGAGTATGAAATTAACAAGGATCTTTTCATTTAAAAAAAAAAGAAGAAATTGGCGAGAGAGAGAGAGACACAGACACAGAGAGTTGATTAAGAGAAAAGGAAGGGAAAATAGAAGAGGAGTGGTAATTTTGAAATATGGTGATTGATTGATTGGCGATGAATTGAATTGAATTGGAATCTGAATTGTTCTGATCTAATCTCTCTCTACTTGTGCTTCAATGGCATCATCATCATCATCATCGGCGCCAAATGTGGATCTGTTCGATGCTTATTTCCGTCGTGCCGATTTGGATCGTGATGGCCGTATCAGCGGTGTCGAAGCCGTCTCTTTCTTCCAAGGTTCCGGTTTGCCCAAAAAAGTCCTTGCTCAGGTCAGAATTCATCTCTTTCTTTCCTTTCTCATTCATTCATTCATTCATTCACACTATAGTGTAGTTGTTATGTATCAATCTAAATGAATCGCATCGCAAATCCAATCCAATCCAATCCAGATTTGGGAATTTGCAAACACAAATCAGAGTGGTTTCCTAGGTCGTGCAGAGTTCTACAATGCACTTAAACTTGTTACCGTCGCACAGAGCAAGCGTGAACTCACTCCTGAAATGGTGAAAGCTGCATTGTATGGCCCAGCAGCATCTAAGATTCCTGCTCCTCAGATCAATTTTGCTGCAACTGTCACACCCCCATCTGCACCTGCACCTGCACCTGCACCAAGGGGACCTCTTCCAAATCAAAACTTTCCTGCTGCTTCTCAGCCAACTCCATTAGTAAGGCCTCTGCAAAATATGTCTGCCGGTCTACCCACTCAAGGACTTCCTGCTGTTGCTGGACCTCGCCCTGCAACTTCCTCCGCTTTCCCTGGTTATGGCAACATGCCTGGAGGACCTCTGCAACAACCAGTTAGAGGAACTAGTCCTGTTGCAATTACAACATCTGCTTCAAGTGTTGCACCCCTCACACCTACACAATCACAACATCTTCCATCTGCTAGTAAGCCATCCGATACTTCTGTCAATGGTATTATGGCTTCTGATTCATTTTTCGGAGGGGATTTGTTCTCAACCACCTCATCTCACCCCAACCAAAACTCTTCTCCACAAGGATTTTCATCTGCCATTGTTCCTGTATCTGGAGGGAACCAGAGTTCTATTAGGACCACCACCCCTGATTCTTTGCAGACCTCACTTGCTACTCACTCTGTTCGTCCACATCTTCAGCAGAACCAGCCGGCAGTGAATCAGAACCAGCATGCCTTGGTTCAGGCGCCTAATATGCCCACTTCATCTGGACTTCCAGTGAGATTGCAGGATTCTGCGTCAGGTCAGCCCCAACCTCCATGGCCAAGAATGACTCAGACCGATGTTCAGAAATATACAAGAGTATTCATGGAAGTAGACAGAGATAGAGATGGGAAAATCACCGGGGAACAGGCAAGGAACTTGTTTCTTAGTTGGCAATTACCAAGAGGTATATTTTCTACTTCCTTTCCATTTGTTTGGATCAGGAGTAAAATGATTTCTCTGTTTTTCTTCTTCTCTATTGATCTGGTTGTAATTTCTCAATGCCTAGCTAATTCGCTGATCATTTTTTGCATGCAATGTTTTATGTTTTCCAGAGGTTTTGAAGCAGGTCTGGGACCTATCTGATCAAGATAATGATAGCATGCTTTCTCTCAGAGAGTTTTGGATTGCACTGTACCTAATGGAGCGACACAGGGAGGGACGTGCTCTTCCACGTGTACTTCCAAATAACATTCTTCCTGATATACCGACGACCACTGGTCAACCTGCCAATCTCCACAGTCCCGTAACTTGGGGAAATCAGTCAGG
>Ga0099826_10001949_pt1 | contig 12931 bp, 10 predicted proteins | sample Mtrugardesep15_FD_76830 | JGI IMG/M metagenome (GOLD analysis project Ga0099826, IMG submission 76830) | Root nodule microbial communities of legume samples collected from California, USA - M. trunc garden sep15 | ecosystem: Host-associated > Plants > Roots > Nodule | place: USA: California... | reverse complement strand
TTTTATCTTCTGTTATAGAAATAGCTTATACATAAGCACTTATGTTATGAGCACTTAATTAAACTATTTATCCAAACACAACTTACACCAAATGAAAAGTCCTCACTCACCCATTGACTAGCAAAGCACAGTAATGCTATTCCAAAATAACAACAAACAAATCACATCAATCTTAAATTAAATTTTGCAATATTGTGGTGCAAATGATATAAATGTGTTATCCTAGAGTTGAAGAATATAAAATTAAAAGCAAAAAAATGGATTAAACCTTATATATCAATGACAACACATCTCCAACCAAGAAGCTTCCAACCAAGTGGCAACACATTTGGATTATAGAGCCTATAAGCACCTGAGTGTGTGATAGAAAGAGAGAGAAAGAGAGTGAAGCTCTGAGTGTGTGATAGCTATTGAATCAATGGAAGATAGCAACTCTACCTGAACTGTTGATTCTTCTTCTTCTCTGTTCTTCACTTTTTGGCTCACTTGTGAAAATTGAAAATGAGTAAATAGGCAATTACCCCCTGAAATTGTAAGTTTCGACAATTACCTCCCTGAAATTAACAAAACTTCAATTACCCCCCTGAAATTGCACAACGTTAATCAATTTACCCCCTCCGTCAAATTTTTCTGTTAGTCAACATAATGTTTTGCAAATACCCCCATGAAGTTTTGCACTTATGTGCAAAATGCCCCCTGAATTTGAAAATTTATACATTTTTTTTCTTAATTGGATGAAGGAGCATGATTCCCAAAGCTTTGGTAAGCTCCTGCTGGCAGCTTGTTATTTGTGAATGATGAAACACATTGCGCATACAGTTAGAGAATGGGGGATAAATGCCAAGCAGCTAGCTGAGATCATAGTAATGAAGAAATGGGATCCGAAGCTATAGTTAATGATGGACCTGCAATTTATTTTTATATCACCTATTGGTCTTAATTGTACAATGGTTCAAGTTGCACTTGTCCTGTCTTGCTTGTTATGGACTCCAAACTATAAGGATACATTGTGCTGCACATCTCTTGATGTTTATATTTATTTATTCATCTTGCAAATCTTTAACATTCCATCTTTGGAGCATGATTCCCTGCCAGCTTGTTATTTGTGAATGATGAAACACATTGTACATGCAGTTAGATTAGATAATTGGGGAATACAGCCCAAGCAGCTAGTTGAGATCACAGTAATTTGAATCAAGTATTAGAAGAAAAAAAATATAAATTTTCAAGTTTAAGGGGCATTTTGCACATAAGTACAAAACTTCAGGGGGGTATTTGCAAAATATTATGTTGACTAACAGAAAAATTTGATGGAGGGGGTAAATTGATTAACGTTGTGCAATTTTAGGGGGGTAATTGAAATTTTGTTAATTTCAGGAGGGTAATTGACGAAACTTACAATTTCAGGGGGATAATTGCCTATTTACTCAATAAATGATCTATTATCAATTTTATAGTAATAAATCAAGAAACTTCCATAAGAAAAACCAAGACACAACATTTCCTTTTTGGATTAAACAAACAGTGTTGCTATGGCACGAGGGATTCAACACACGAAAGTCGTAAGAGTTGTTCAATACTACCCAATTTACTTTATTAATGAATTTCATTCCAGTTTATTGATACTTTTGTATGTAGTTTTTTATCAGTATTTTTGGTAAACAAGAGCATTGGTTTTGGTTATTACAGGCAAGATCAAATCAAATCATAAGATCATTAGACATGTTGTGCAATCTTTTTCAAGAAAGTGTGAGTGTTCATCGTATTCATAAGTTGATTTATGAACAAGATGAATTTTGAGTACGAAAACGGGTGTCTTTCGACATAAAAAGGTAAAAAAAAAATGCAAGTAAAAGACTTTAAAAGTTTAAAACGCATAAACTTAAAAGAAAATGTAACTTGCATTGCATTTAATGTAAAAATGGTTCGACAAATTAAATTACATACATTCGAGTGCTAGAATTCTGTAAGTGATTTGTGACTCATTTACCATATAAAACTTCTATTTATACATAGTAAGATGACTAAAAAAACTAACTGCCACGAACAACATTTCTTTCATCGAAAACCACTTGTGCCCCACGTTTTCACTAAGGAAACCGCTGCTTTTGAATTCAAATTCTCTCCTCTTCAACATCAACTCTTGGCTTCGACTAGTTTACATCTTGACTCACATCTTGTCGAATTTTGAAGCTGTAAAACTCTTTTAAACGCTAAGTATAAATCCTGTCAAAAACCTCATGCTGAAAAAAAATATTTTGTTTTCTGAAAAGACAAAGTGTCGAAATTACAATCTAACAATAGTATAAATAAATAAATAAATAAACAATGTTACCAAGGCAATAGCACACATAATCCACGTTCCATAATTAATGGTGAGGTAAGACACATACAAAAGTTGACTTGGAGAAACACCACCGAATGAGGTGTTTTTTGATTTCTCATCAGATCCCGCAGAGGCAAACTTTGTCATTTTCTGTCAAATCAAAAAAAAAAACTAAATAGTAATTATAAACTTATTAGTACAAATTTGACAACAAAAATTGTCGTAAATTTCATCATTTTTCTTAAACCAAAGATACTTGCTCTAATCCACCATGAGAATTACGTCACAATTGATGAAAATGAGCCAAGTTTTCCTGATCATAGACACAATTTTATTTTTGAAAAGAAAAATAGCTTACACAATTACTACATTTTCTTGTTTAAAAATCTGTATAAATACAACACTAGAATCCCAACAATTTTCATCAAACACCAACAAAACCATTTAGCAATCCGAAAGTAATTACTACGTACAAAGAACCAAAATGTGTTCATTTTCTCTATGGTTTGTTTTAGGATTAATATTCATTGTGGGTAGTCACGTTGCACAAGCCAAAGACTCTCCAGCAAACTATGTGAAGGCTCACAACAAAGCAAGATCCGCAGTTGATTCATTTATTAAAATTCCAAAAATTGTTTGGGATAAAAAACTTGCTGCTTATGCACAGAACTATGCTAATCAACGCAAGGATTGTAAACCGATCCCCTCCGATAGTGGTGGTCGTTATGGCGAGAATATTGCGGTGAGCACCGGCAACATCAGTGGCAGAAAAGCAGTGAAGTTGTGGGCGGATGAAAAACCACACTTTGATAACTATCGTAACATATGTTTTGATGGTGAATGTCATCATTTTACCCAGGTGGTTTGGTCAGGTTCACTACGTCTTGGATGTGGCAAAGTAAAATGTAATAATGGTGGAACATTTGTTACTTGTAATTATTATCCCCCGGGTAACATTCCTGGCCAATTACCGTACCAATAAGGTGTGGCTCAGATCAAGAAAATGTATGAAATAAGTCTTAATAAATTATGTTCATCCACCCAATGATAGTGGTTTAAGGCCAATTATTGTTGCAATAGATAACTCTTCAAAACTGTCTTCTCTTCACTTTTATTTAGATAAAGTCTTGGACTTAACTATTGATATTTTAAGAAACCCTAACCTTAGTTGTTCTTATTATATCTTTCTTTATTTTGCATACTTATTGTTAACATGGTATCAGAGCATGGTTTCATCCGCCTTAAACCACTATCACTTCCACCATCGAATTCCAAAAGTTTGGGATTATTTTTGGTTTGTCTTTTGTTCTCTTAAATGTGTTATTTTGATTGTTCCTCTATTGAATGTCGCCGTTTTTATTTGGGTTTGCAAGATATTGATTGATCTTTTTGCTAGAGCTATTTTTATCATTTTATTTCGTTCTAAGTGTGGTTGGTGGAAAAAAAAAATTGAATTTGTGGGTGTTGTTCGGTTTGCTGGGTATTCTTTTAGAAAACTAAAAGCATTTGTTTTCTTTGTTCATTGATTGATTGAACTTTTTGTTTTTTATTGGGGACAGTTTGATAAAATCTTCAGTGGCATTACAGCTTGATTGTTGGGTTCTTCATGTGCAACAACTGGCATAGCAAGTGTTTGCAATTTTGGTTTCTTGTTAAAGTAGGCACCGCTTGCAACATTTGGATTGACAAAGTTGTCGTTTAAAAAGAATTTGAATGAGTATACAATTATGAATTTGTTACCACAACTGCATTTGAATTATTGGATTAATTAAGAGGTAGTTTGGTAATAAGAAAAAATATTGTGATTCACTTAATATTGTTTGCTTGGTTGTGATGCAATTTGGTGGTAAATTGTATATCTAATTCGAATGTAAAAGGAATTGCGATTGATATGATTGATGGGGCTGTCAAGGAAGATTCGGTAAATGCTGGTTTTATTAAGGTTGGTTATTTGGTTGTTTGTTTCTCCAATTTTTGGTTGGACTTTGAATTTAGTTTGGTTCTTTTGGTTTGGTAATGTTGACTTCTTACTTTGACTGTTTTCATCTCTTTGATTGCACTTTTTCCCTTTATAATTGCACTTCTCTTCCCTCTATTTGATTCTTTTGTTTGATTTGTTTGTTTGTTTGATTGGCTTTCTCATTCATTGGTTTTTCTGATTGATTGTCTCTTTATTGGTCTTTTCTGTTTGATCGGTCCTCTCTGTTAATTCTTTTGATTGATTATCTCTCTTCTTCTAGGTTTCTTTTATTTGATTGTCTCTTTCCCTATTAATTCTTCTTATTGATTGATTCTCCCCTTTTTTATTCTTCTGATTGATTGGATTGCTTATTCCCCTTTTGATTCTTCTCATTGATTGTTTCTCCTCTTTTTTAATTTTTGCTGATTGATTGTTTTTTCCCCCTTTTGATTCTTATGATTGATTACTTCACTCTCTTTTGATTCTTCTATTTGGTTGCTCCTCTTTCTACTCATTCATCTATATGGCCGCTTCTCCCTACCGGTTCTTTTGTTTGGTTTGGTTTGACTTAGTTCTTTTGTTTGGATGGTTTCTCTCTTTGGTTGGTTGCTGGTTGATGGTTCTTGTTGCTCGCTCCCACTACATTGATAACTCACTTTGGTTGATGCTCTTCATTGGTTATGCTATCAACTAATTTGGTTTATTTTCAATGTTAATTTATAACAAGTTTAAAGCTTAGCAAGCTTTAGCTTGAGGGATAGTGTTAGAACTTTATATTATTTAGTATGTTTTTCATATTTTGTTTGACAAAATCATAATGTTTTTTGTTGATGCATCATGAGTTTGAAGGTGTGTGTTAGATAATAAAATATTGGACTTAAACTATTGATATTCTATGAAATTGTAACACCTGTTGTTCTTATTCCTTTTTTTTTTTTATTTTGTATATGTATTGTTAACGGCCTTAAGACCTTCAAGTATCCACCTCTCAACAACCAAGCCACAACTAATTGTGTTGTGTTTCTAAATTTTATTTAAAAGGATATTAAGGAGGGAAGGTTTAAACCAGCTAATAAGACGATGGCTGAGATGGCCATCCACTACAAGAATGTGTTTGCGGCGGTTAAAAGCCCCCGCAAAGGCAAAAGAAATCTCGAATGAAACATTTATGTGTGCCTTTGTCCTCTACAAAACAACCTCTTAAACTCTTGTTGCATGTATTGGCCGTCGCAAGTGCACATTTATGCGAGTAAAAAACTGTCGCAAAAGCAATGTTAAAAAAATTGTTGTCATTTGGGTCAACCAAAAACCACCGAAAATGTATCTTTATTATTATTATGGCATAATTACAGTTTTAGCCCCTAAATATTCAAATGTTGCGATTTTGGTCTCTTAAAAAAAACTTTTTCCATGCCCTTTATGTTTACTTTTTGTTGCAATTTTAGCCCCCTAGCCTAATTTTGACCAGTCAATGCATACGTGGCGCACACATGGACGCCACGTGTGTAAAAAAATATTTTTAAAATAAATAAAAATGGCACGTGTAAATTAAAAAAAATATTTTTTAAAATTTAAAAAAAAAGTTAACTAAAAGAAATAATAAAATAATAAAAAATTACACATGTGTCCGTTGATTGGGTCAAAATTGATCTGGGGACTAAAATTGCAATAGAAAGTAAACATAGAAGGCTTGGAAAGAGTTTTTTTTAGGGGACCAAAATCGCAACATTTGGATACTTAGGAGGCCAAAACTGTATTTAAGCCTATTATTTTTTTAAGGAAAAAAAAGCTTTATGTGCGCCAAAAACGGTCGTAAATGTTCACTTAAAAAAAATAGCATTGGCTTCGGTTTTTAGTTGTAGCAAACCTTGCATTATTTCGAGGTTTTATATAACGAACGATAAAATAAAAATTGGTTATAGTAAATTAAAAATTTATTGTAAAAATATAAATATTTTTTAATAAAATAATTTAAAAATAAACAATGATAAAAATTCAAGCTTAAATATAAAGATTAAAACTAAAAATAACTTATAAAAATATTTATTGAGATAAGGGATAGAGAATAATTATAGAGAGAAGAAAGATTGTAAAAATAAATATGAACGAAGTTTATTTATATAGGAGAAAAATTCATGGACATTGTGCATTAACGGCCGGACCTAGTCGGACGAAAAATTTGAATTTTAAATTTTTACCCGCCTTACATTTGCGGCAGCTTATGTTCGCGGTAAAATTAATTTTTTTAATCTTACATTTATAGCACCTTTTGTTTTCCGCAAAATTTTAAAATAAAATCCTGCCTTACATTTACGACGACTTTTGTCCGCTGGAAAAGCTAGATCAATTCACGCATCACAATGAGACGAATAAATAGACAAAACATCAGCGTTTAATAGGTTAGCCACCACTAAGTAGCCCTTCGTGACAACTAGCACCAACCTTACCAAGAATTGATGAGAAGCCAAAAGATAGGAGGAAGGAAGCCAATACCATTGTGAAAGAAGGTATAACGTCATTGGATATCATAGTCAAACACAATTGGGAGATAGTTTCCACTTGAGTTCATTCTTGGACCGTTAATATGTCCCTAAGGGCATAGACGCCCTCTTGAAGGACCCCTGAAGCCTAGGCGCGTCCCTTCCATGGCGCCGCCCCAACAGCCTCTAGAAGCTTCTAGAAGACTGTCAAAAGACTTAAGGCTCATCTTGCTTGGGGTTTAAGTCACGCGAAAACAAGCCCATGAAGGGCTATAAATATCACTCTTGATATCACTCTCAAGGAATCACATAAACAGTTTAAACCCTAGTTTCTAATATTGTACTGCAAGTACAATACTAATCTGAACATACGGGAAGAACGAGGAACAATAAAGGACAAGGGGGCAACATAGCGTGTAACAACTTTGCCTAGAACATAGAAAAGAAGGTGGCAAATGAACCAATCATTGCAAAGATAAAGAAAACGCTTCAGCTAATTGGTAATCTTCATAGTCATCGAGGAAGATATTTCATCGTCTAAGGTGATGGAACCTCTTGATAATGCGTTCCCATCAACCAATGTCAAAAGTTTACCCATTACTGAAAGAGGGATGTATGATGAGCCACAACCTATTGTTCAAACACCTTAAGAAGGGATTAGGAGGATATTAATAAGTTTCAGAATTAGGCGTAAATGATCCAAAAGTTGCAAATGAAGACACCCATCACCCATAAATTCTCTCAGAGTTAGCCATGTACAAAAATACAATTGCGTCGTCTCATTATCTGGATAAGGTTCAATTACTACATTTTCATGTTTAAAAATCTGTATAAATACAACACTAGAACCCCAACAATTTTCATCAAACACCAACAAAACCATTAGGCATTCTGAAATTAATTACTACTAAGAACCAAAATGTGTTCATTTTCTCTAATATTGTGCTTGTTAGGTTTAACACTCATTATGGGTAGTCACGTTGCACATGCCCAAGACTCACCAACAGACTACGTGAACGCTCACAACATTGCAAGATCAGCCATTACCACTATTAAAATTCCAAACATTGTTTGGGATAACAAAGTTGCTGCTTATGCACAGAACTATGCTAATCAACGCAAGGATTGTAAACCGATCCCCTTCGATAGTGGTGGTCGTTATGGTGAGAATATTGCGGTGAGTCTTTTAAATAACAGTTTTACAGTTGAAATAAACTCCTATATAGGCTTTAAAGGTAGCCCAAGAAGCTATCATTTAAATAGTGTAGGAAATACCATTTAAACCAGATTGAAACATAGTACTTCGTATATAGAACAATCACTTGAGGTATCTGGTAGAATTAAGAGCACAATCAAATCAATTTTTAGCAGATATGACCCCTCTACATAATATTGTACCATAAAGCTTGTCGGCTTTGTTTCCTACATCGGTTTGGTCAAACCCGCGGTGATCCACAACTATTGAAGCAAGAGAATCCAATAATAATATTCTCATATTGTTCTTGATTTTATCTTCATAATCAACTAGTCCACAGTAGGAATAAATGTGTTCCTTAGTATCAAAACAAGTCATTTGAAAAGACCAAAACAAAGAAGTTGAACACACAGCATAGCAGAATATAATGTCTGCAAAGTTCTTAGTCTCTAAGGTAGAGGAAGTGGAAGATTAAAACCAATGAGTGTGTAATCTATAAAAGTTGAATTTTGTTACCGAGTTAAACGGCACACTATTAATTACAAACAAGGCTACCGAATCATGAAATTACAAAGTAATAAATTATAATATAGACCATGAAAAATGAAAATTTACAAGTGCACAAATACATCTCCATTCCTGAATCTTCTGTCAAAAACCAAATCCCATTGACAAAGTAAAAAATATATATATTAACTTATTGTTCATGGCATTCTATCAGAAACCATAAAATAGAAGTTATAATTATTAGAAAACTATCAACAAGGCTACCGAGACCACAACTGTTACTAAGATTCTGCAAGAAGAAGGCTTCCAAGCAACTGTACCACAAAGCAAATCTTATATTAGCAAGATTATCTTCCTTATTACATATATATCATAGGCAAACAAGTCTAGCAATATTACTATAGCTATTGGCTACCTTTCAACACGAATCTACAGATAGAAAGAAAAAAAATTATCATCCAATAATTTCAAGTCTTTTAAATAATAGCTTGTCACATAAGTTAACATCTTATCTCTTAACCCTCCGTGTTTAACTTCTCTATAAATACATATTCTCCTATAACGACTTTCTTATAAGTTAAATGCATGGTCCTCTCAACTTAAATAAACGCAAAAAGTACATGTATCTGGTTCACCATGTAACTTGTCTAAACGTGGAGAAGATACATGTATTTTTGGCTTATATTCAAGTGAAAAGATACATGTATTTCAGTTGAGGATAGACAATATTGTGTCAAATCGGTAGGATAGGCGATTATAATTGATAAATAGCATATATTGAAAAAGAACTAATCAAAAGACAAAGGACTAACCACTTTGAAGAGTGGATAAATTAGCATAAAATTGATAGTCATTATACCACATGAAACAATTGGGTCCATAAATTTCCCATCTTCTTTTATTTCCAATTGTAGCTCTGAAAGTAACCAGTTGATCATCAAGGCACTTTCTGCAGTCCTGTCTATTGATATCTCTTGTGCACTGAGCCATTCCATATCTCTTCTCACTTTGATTGAAGTTCAGTACTTCTGTATGGAACATGAATGAGTTCTCCGAAGCTGCAGCTGCTACCCCACTCATGAAAGGTAACCCTTGTGATACCAAAGAAGGGTCATCAATATCAGTGTTATTTGTGAATGCATTTGTTATTCCATGCATGTCTCCGAAGAAATTCTCGTCTGAATAGCGTAGGAAACACCAACTAAACCAAACTGTAACGTCTCTATTCTTAGGACAATCATTTGAAGTTACTCTTGTAGAGTTAAGGGCACAAATAGAACAATTGTTAGCAGATATGTCTCCTCTACATAGTATTGAACCATAAACCCTGCTGGAGTTTTCTCCTGCAATGGTTTGGTAAAATCCTTGGTGATCAACCACGTTTGAAGCAAGAAAATCCAATAAGGTTTGGAATATGTCTTCATTGACCGTATTATCAGCTTTATTGCATATCGGACCTATTTCTCTATTGGTGTCATCAGCAAGCCCAAAAAAAACATTTGGAAAGACTAGAACAAAGAAGCTAATAACACATAGCATAACAAAATAAAATGTTTTCATAGTCTTTTTGTTATAGCAGAAGAGAAGAGGAAGATCAAAAGCAATGAGTGTGTCACCCTACGTTACAAATTTTGAACTTATATCAATTGGTCAAACAGTGACATTTCTCTTCTTTTTAATTAGCACTATTGTTTTTTATGTGCAAAGTCAACTCTTGGGTACAATATGTATAATAATTCATATATATATATATGACTATGTCTCAGATTGTTTAGTACAAGTAAGAGAAATTTTCCAATCTATCGTGTTAAATAAACTTGAATTTCACTTCGAAAAGCTAGTTCGAATGATAAGGATCTTGAACATTGTCAATATTTAGAGAATGTGAAATTTTATATATGCTTGAAAAATGGACATTTTCATCCTTTGAATTAACTTTAGAAAGTGAGATTAAACTTCTAAGCCCATTTAACATTTTGTTTAATGTTGAGTTTATCTCTAACTTATTATAACGTCTAGGACTTGATTATTATAACTCCACAATCTATGTAAAATTATGTGGAGTGGATAACTTTTAAAATTTAGCATTAGTAAAGTACCAAATGATCGATGAACGAATCAATAGTCAAACCAACTGAAAAATAACAATGATATTCTCTGCAGATAAAATATATAAATCAATCAAATCATTTTTTTAGTTGAAATAAAATGTTTTGCATACATGATATATTTCTGTGTGGGAAAATAAGAAAGTCATTCAACTTAAGAAAGGCAAGAAATATTTGACCAAAAAAGAAATGGAAGTAATATTATAAAATAAAAATAAATAAAAAATAAAAATTGACTTGGAATTAGGCATGGCAATGGGGCGGGGTGGGGACGGGTTTTGTCTTACCCATCCCCATCCTCTACTCTTATATACTTACCCGTTACCCTACTCATACCCAACAGGGATGAGAAATTGAATCTCATCCCTGTCCCCAATGGGTTCGGGTATTCTTGCCTCATCCCCATCCCCATCCCCGAAGTGAATCAATTTTTTTAATAAAAATAATATTGTAATGCATTATCCAATAATCTGCACTCATTTTAACATTTCATTACCGGAGAATTCGGTTGCTCCTTTAACTATCAATGAAAGTTCTTGTATCATGACAATCATCAAACCAAATAACATGACATATCATTATCAACCCCCTCTCCAAAAACAAAAACATGACCTTTCTACATTTTGGTAGGGTTTGGGTATGAGTTTGGGGTGGGTACATATATCCTTATTACCTGTCCCGTACCCGTATTATGAAATCGGGAAAAACCCAAATCCATACCCAAACCCAGTCAAATTGGGGTTGGTTTAAGCGGGTACCCATGGGCACGGGTTTTGTTGCCATGCCTACTTGGAATTTTAACAAACGTAACCATTAAGGTATGAAAAAAGGAGTTGTCGGGAGGTGTTGTCCGCTATCGGTTTGTGTGTAAACCGTCTCGTTTTTGTCATTTGTTAAAAGACGTCTCGTTGAATTTGAAGAGTATAATTGTTATTTATAAACCGTCATTGACCTTAAATCTCAAGCAATACTGAACATTTTGGTTTACAGACACATTTTTATTTTTAACCCAATTAGGTCGCAATGAGATGTCTTACCTAATACATAATTCTTTATATTGTTAAAGTTAACAATCACTAACTGCAATAGCTAATTAGATTTAAATAAACTTGTTTATCGTAAGGTTAATAATGTTTATCTTAATGGTTACGTTGTAATTCATACATTATGGGAAATGAGGCCATGGAAAACTGGAATTTGAAGTTCTGAGATTTTAAATTGAGGAACAATGGAGTTTAGGGTTTTCAATTTAGGGAAAAAATGAGTGATTCAAAGAGAAATACAATGTTATACACGCTGGTAGGGCGAAATGCTGAGTTTTGGGTCTATTTACCAAGTTAATGGTCGCATCATCATGCTTTAAACATTGCAACGTTTAAGAAACTAATTGAAACTTGCTAAACTTAAAGAACCATCTTGAAAGAAACGAAAAACTTAAAGGACCTTCGGATGTATTTGACCTTTAAAATATTTTCAGAAACAATGTGTTTCCAGCCTCTAACACGTATAAACAGGATCCAATGACCTTCACATCAGTAGAAATTTAACAAACATCTTAACAAAAGAATCTTACATTTTTTATGTAATGCATTTCCATATTTTTACTCATTCTTCAGTCATGTGTCTAATAACCAACTTCTATTTACTTATGATAATTTAAAAACAGCTGCGAATTTTACTCTTTATGCTACAGAGGAATTTTCTCCATTTTTACCTCAGATACAAGCAACATTCCCATATTAATTACAAAGCCACCAAATCAAGAAATTACAAAGTAAGAAATTATAAAATAGACCATGACAATTTGCAAGTGCACATATACATCTCCATTCCTAAAACCAAATCCCATTGACAAAGTAAAAATAAATGAAAAATTGAAACTAGAATTAGAAAACTATCAACAAGGCTGCTAAGACTGCAACCGCTCCTAAGCTTGTGCAAGAAGAAGGACTCCATGCAGCTGTACCACAAAGAATAACTTATATTAGCTTGGCTTCCTTATTAGACATCACAAGGAAAGTAAGTCTAGCCATATAAAAATATCTTACAGCTACTTTTCAGTTGCTTATATTTAAGTCGAGAGGAGTGCATATTAACTTGTCGAAATGTGATCCAGATACATGCATTTTTTGCTTATATTTAAGTCGAGAGGAGTGCATATTTCAGTTGAGGATAGACAACATGTGTCCTTGTGAATCTTAAATTGGTAGGATAAACAATTATAATAGAGAAATAGCATATATTTAAAAAGAACTAACCAAAAGTCAAAGGACTAACCACTTGGAAGAAAGGATACATTAGCATAAAACTGATAGTCATCATACCACATGAAACAACTGGATCCATAAATTTCCC
>Ga0099826_10001948_pt1 | contig 12932 bp, 4 predicted proteins | sample Mtrugardesep15_FD_76830 | JGI IMG/M metagenome (GOLD analysis project Ga0099826, IMG submission 76830) | Root nodule microbial communities of legume samples collected from California, USA - M. trunc garden sep15 | ecosystem: Host-associated > Plants > Roots > Nodule | place: USA: California... | reverse complement strand
GATGCTTCAGGAGCATTTCCTTCAACTGTTGATGGGAGTGAGCCCATGTATGAAGGAGAGGAATGTGTGTTGGATACAAAAACTGGAAATTTTGAGAATCGTGAACCTGTTTATGAAGGGGAGGCGGTGCTTCAGGAACAGGCCGACAAAAGCACCTTAGATGCCCTTGATCCAAGAGCTAAGGAAGAAATTACTCCAGAACAAGGTCAGTGGTGCTATATCTTGGAAATGGATTAGATATGTTTGGAATATTATTTTCTTAGAAAAGCATGGATTATTATCTTGATAATAGAAGATATCTTTGTTTTTTATTGGTCTTAGGAGAACTGGTCAAGAATTTTTTGAAGAATAATGCCAGTCAGTTGACATTTTACGGGTATGTTGACCTATTGTCTTGTTGGTCAAAATTTCTTGAACTAATTCCCTGATTTATATACTATTCTTAACTGGCTCAAGAATTTCACTTTAAATAATATAAACCTTCAATGTTTTTGTAGGCTTTTCTGTCTTCAAGATGGTCTTAAAGAGCGTGAGTTATGTGTTTTTTTCCGAAACAATCATTTCAGCACCATGTTTAAGGTGAGCTCCAGCATCTCATTTTTATCATTTGGATTAATGAAAGTGATATCAAGTATCAACTACCCCCAACAACTCCTTTTTATCGTTGGGAAAAATATTCTTTGCTCTCTGTCTTGCATAGCATTTCTTTTCAATCCTAAATTTATTCTCTTCTATTCACAGTTTGAGGGTGAGCTCTATCTTCTAGCTACCGACCAAGGCTACATAAATCAGCCTGATCTGGTTTGGGAAAAACTGAATGAGGTAAAACATGATACTCTAGTCTCCAGACTTTAACTTATGTCATCTTAAAATGTTATTATTTCCTTCTCTTTCCTTTCTATGTTGAATCTGGCGGGAGTTTATAATTAAGATGTTGATATACTCAGTTCAATTTTCTGAAAATTTAAAGTTTGCATGCTTGGTGATTTGAGCTTCTTGGATAGCGAGTGTCTAAATAAAACATCTTGCCTTTGTGTAATATTAAACTAAATTGAAGATATACAAGTTTTTGATGTACTCATCTTTCAGGTCAACGGTGATACATTGTTTATGACTGGTAATTTCAAGGAATTCAAGGTAGAAAGCCATGAAAATAACACCACGTGGGATGAGAATAATGTTATGACCAACACTGCTGTACGTATTTTCTTTCCCTAAAATAAGTAAATATCTAATCTTGAAAACAAATTTTCATTGATATAAAGTTAACTTGACATGTTTCAGGACTATCTTGCCAGCATAGAGAGTGCAACGCAGGCAGGCTTAGATGTCAAGTTGAGTTTCTGAACTTGCTATTAGCACATTTACAAAAAAATTAATTGCCCTCCTTACGAAAAAATGTTATTCACCAGATAAGCATCCTTAATGATATCAGGGCGCTTGAATGAGCTAACTTTGGGTAAAAAAATATTCCCATAAAAAAGAAGTCCAAACATTTAAACTACAAACTACTATTATTGTTGACTTTAACTTCAGTTATGGTTTTATCTATTCAAAATGGTTTAGTAACAATGAATCTTTTCGGTAATTGTGACAGTTCTGATCTTCAATTAGCAATAGCCTTGCAACAACAAGAGTTTGAGCAGCAGCCACCACGACAGAATCAACAAACACCATCTGTTAGTGGTACCTCCAGACTGGTCACAGGTCCCCAGGTAAAAATTGTTCTGCAACCTTAAAATCATTTATTTTTCGACTGTTCATTATCTGCATTGTTCTGGATTTATATGCATCCTCGTTATCTGTTGGTCTCTCATGAGAACCATTGAGATCGTGTTTAAAGTTAGTGAGATCTTTATGATCAGGTAGAAGATACCAGATCATATATGATGTATAAAATCATTGGTTTTGACTTTGACTACTCTACTACCTCTCATTATATTTGAAGTTTAGAAATTTCTCAGTAAATGCTATTTGCAGGTGCCAAGGAGCACAGGAAGGAATCCACCTACATCTCCCAAGCCTGATGCGAAATCTAAAGAAAAATGTACAGTGATGTGAATTTCACAAGCAGTTATTAGAAGCTTGTTTTATAATTGGTGGCCATAACCTTTGTATCCGAAAATTACAGCAACTGGTCAAGTTTCTTTGTAAATATAGGAAGTAAATAGTGTACCACAGTGGCAGGTCCTTGTTGTGACCACAACCCTCTACTTCCATACACTTGATATTTTGTTGGCTTTACATCTCAAATTTCAACCAACATTTCTGTGAGCTTCGGTCCGTTCTGTGCTGATTGGCTGTGCTGTGCAGCTTTTAGTAGAGTAAAAGCCCAGCCCTACACTTGATAATTTTTGTAGGTCACTGATGTCCTTTGTGATTTTGATGTAAAAAGTCAGAGTGATGTATGGATATTGGTTGTAACTTGCTAGTTAGACGTTGACTGACAGGGCAGGAAGTGCATGATATTAAATTTTTCAGGTTAAAAGGATTTGAAAATTTTGGAAGGATACTATTCTTTTTCACCCCATACCCCTTTATAATTTGCTTATAACAACTTACGGAATGTCACTGTAATTTAACTTTGAATTATGACAGGAAAATGTTTCATCATAGTATAACAAGATACTTTAATCTAGAGTAGAAGTGATAAGAAATAATTTTGCTTTATATTATATAAATGAAATGTGTACTTTCTTCAGTTTTTAGAGTAAAAATATCTATATAAATTATTTCACTATATTCCTTTAATTTCTCTTATTTTGTCTAACAAACACAATTACATGTAACACCAGAAAAATAGTGAAAAAACACCAACAAAAACACTAATACATGTATGATTTTTTTTTCTTTCTCATTTAATTTATTATATGTATATGAATTTTTTTTTTGTTTAATTTTCTCTGCCTAGGTTTCCCCAATCATTATTTTGTTCTCCCTCTTCTTTTCAAATCAATACAATTTTTTTTCTTTCCAAAAATTATGGATTATCATATACGTAATACTTTAATCAAACTAAGTTATTTTAAAATGGTTTTTAAGTAATTTTTAAAGTAAGTGTTTATTTTTAAACATATATAAATTTATTAATTTAGAAAAGAAAAATAAGTTTTCCCCTTCCTTCCAATTATTTTATTTTCACCCAAACATATCTTTAGCGTTTATTGCTATATGATGCTTGAAGGTGGGATAGAGATTTCCTCGCCGTAAATGAGTTACAAAAGGTGCAAGAAACAACAGACGGAAATAAATGGAATAGAGGAAAAATAAATGTGATGATTATAGTAATGGTAAGATAGAAAGGCTTACCATTAATGTCTAACTCTAACAATACTTTAAACAAGATTAAGAGAAACTATGGAGAATCAAAATAGTAATATGAAAGGATGAACTATGTGATGCTTCATTGAAACCTAAACATGATAAATATTTAGATGATCTTGTCATTAAAATACATTGCATCCTACTTATAACTTTTATAATTTTATTAGTTGTAAAGTCTAATGTATTTTGATGATGAGATTGTCCACGTAAGTTTTTTATAAGTTGTAATGTCTAATGCATTTTAATGTTGAGATTGTCCACGTTACTTTTTCAATTTTTTTTAAACCATTCAAAATTGTTATTTTTTGAATGGCAGTCCATCTATGTCATTCAAGTTTTTGAATGGTTTAAATAATCAAGAAGGGTTAACTGACAAAAATTTCAAATTTTTTATTAAAATTTAAATCCCAACCCTTCATTTCTGTATGTGAGTTTCAATTTTTATTTATCATTTCATTTATATGAGAGAAGAACCAATCAAATAAAACTAAGTCTTTTGGTCAATGAAAAATAATTTGAGAATATTTAAATTCTTTACTCATTTAGAGTAAGGTTCGATCACCGACAAAATCATAAAAAAAAATCATATATGTTAGAATTCAAATTCTTAAATAAATCACAAAATTTGATGTAAATACTAGTATCTACAATTACACACAAGATAAACATTAATTTAGCAAAAAAAACCATAAAACAATAATGATAGGAGGAGAAGTGGTGTTTCCCTCCTACTTTGAAGAGGTCGGGTGAAATGAAAGTGACATATGATTCAAAGATTAACATCATGGCCCTATGGCCCATAGGCTATGGGCATGATATATAGCTTCATTTGGTGTATCTTTTTTCCTTAGTACATTATTTGTTGTCTTTAATTAAGGTGGGACTTAATAAATGTGGGACCACATGCCTTTTTATTTTCTATATCATGATATTGTATCCCACTAGAGAATAGAAAAAGAATACTGATAGAAGAGGTGAATCTGTGATGGTGACGGAGGTTTCTACCATCAACCACCACCACTTTTTTCTTGGGGACTATGTTCTCTGCTCATTTTTCTCTTCCTCCATCCACCAGCTTACACGGCACGCATTCCCAATTTCCCATGTACAAACTATGGCATCAATAAACGTTATTTTTTCACAAGAAGTTAAATAGTACATTGTTTTTCTTTACAAGTAATAAATTTAAAAAAAAAAATGAAGCTAACTCGTTTTACATCAATCTTTTAGTCGAAGTTTCAAAGTAAGAGTAAAAACGCAAAAAAATTGCAATTAAAAATTAATGTAAAGTGTATGAGATTTGCCAACAAGTTAACATATCGGTTAATATCGCGATACACATGATAGACTAAAGTTCCCTATCCAAATCCGTGGAGAAGAAAAACATTTGGAGATGAGTTTGAAGTAACCATATGTAGAAGTCACTAATGAACTTGCCATGATAATGTTTAATCAATCCTTAGCAAGTAGAAATTTCTAAAAACATTTTATCAAACGCTTGAATATTATTAACTTTATAGTGATCGTCCGGAGGAGGTGTCAAGAAACCTTAATGTTGCGTCTCTAAGGATGAGGCCAGAGTCCACATTAATGTTAGAAGAGGGTGTAATGAAATTCATATTAAATTTAGAATCTTATTGAAAAAGCATTGATGCGCCTAAATACACTCCAAGATCCTTGATAGTTTAAATGCTCAAATTATTACTCTGATTATTAAAAAGGTTACCTAAGACATTATTAGAGAAGACTTAAGATTTTTGAATATTTCATTTGCAAAACACATGTGTGAGATAAATGGATATGACCTTCTTTCCACTTTAAAATGGTTTCCATTAACAAGTATTTTTAAACAATCCCTAAAAAAAGTATTTTTAAACATGTTATTAACTAATTTAAATACCTCTTTTTTTAAGGATAAGCTTATACATGTAGATCAATTGTACATAGTACTTGGGAATATTTTATTCGCAATTTTTGGATAAAATGCTTCCTTGTTTTCAACGCAACACATATTCTTCAAACAAAAGTAATCACAAACAAAACAAAATTGAGAGAATATTCAGTTCAATTGCTTTCTGTATTTTATAGCTTTTCCTTCAAAAGCATTCAACCACCAGTTATCTCTATCTGCACCCACCACAACCAAAGTCCGATACCTGCATCTCTTGCCATCTTATCTTGTAAGCCAATTTCCAATTAGTGTCTTATTTATTTTATTTATTTTTAGTTGTTAGATTACTTTAAATAGTTTTGTTTAATAAACATGTGTTTGTGTATGTGTGTATATGTATTATATATAGTCCGTATTCGTTGACACCAAGTGTCAAAGTTTATTTTGACATCAAATTCTATCCATTCATTTTAATTAATCTAAGGGCTTAGATGATTTCACTTAAAAAGGTTCAAAAAATCATATTTTAATGTGTATACTATTAATCCATTTTATCCATCATTTTTGCTCTCATACTGATTTGAACGTCAGGGTTTAATGATCAACTCATATCTCAATGGTTGCTGCTCGATATTAGTCAATATATAATCACTACGGATCACAAAATTCTTGAATTTAAAATAACCGTGTACTGCATAGTAGTAATAAGAATAACTTCGTTGTATAATTTTTTTTCCACTTTATTATGAAAGTTAAAATTTTCTTTCTAAACCATGTGTGGTACTTACTACTATAAGTAAATCGGCAAATGTTTGTATTCTGAAAACGTAGAAAAATGTGTAACTAACCAGTTAAAGGAGGATGATGTATCAACAGTTACGAGTCTCCTATCAAAGATCGATGACATATCTTAATATGGTGTAGCCAACAAATTACTCCATAAATAAATGATCTCTAATGCGTGTAGACTTACACATTTCCCTTATCTTGGGTTTGAGTTGCATGCCATCAGAATCCTAGTCTTGTGTATTCATTATATTATTAATGGTAGTTTGATCAAAATTAAATTATCCAAAAAACGAATGAATACACGCAATTTTGATTAAAATAAAAATTATTTTAACATGATCAAACAGTCATCGACGTTCAAATGACATGAAATGCATGCAATTTTAATTACAAGTAATATAAATCAAAATTTCATATTTTTTCAATTAAATTAACAAAGGAGAAAAACAAAATACATTTACACAAGTAGTAAAATAACCAGAGAGATGAAAAACGTAGCACCACTACCAAATATCGAAAAATTGACAGCTCAACCTTTCGCCGACTATATGAACGAATAAAGAAATCAGACTTAAATGAAGGTTGGTGTCTTGGTGACAATAAGATAGAGTATATATTTATCCTCTTTTGATTAGTGGAGCATTCCATTTGGTTGAGATTTAATTATTTTTGTATATATACTTTGGTGCAACCTACTAATTTGAATTTGAAGCATATTTCTTTTTGCGTAGGTATAAAATAATAGATAAGCAGTTTGTAAAAAAAAAAAATACTACCAATACTTTCACTGATACTTACTTTATTACTAATTAAAATAATGAATTCTACAATTTAAAAATGTATATAAAAGTGATAGAACATTATAACCTATATGAATTTCATCAAATGAAAGAGTACATTAAAAAAGAGCTTTCATGATGCACTCAACATTAATTTTGGTAAAAAAATTGTATAGTTTTCTTTTTGGTACAACTAACGATTGTTGAATTTAGTGCTCATCAAGTTTGTTCTCGCCCACTTATTAGTTGAATTTATATACCATCAGTGGTATAATCCATAATTTTGATCAATAAGTAAACATATTTTGCATACAGATATTAATTGGTTTTTGTCAAACAAATTTGTATTACAATTTTTAAATTTAGCCCATGATTTAAAATTATTAATAACCTTAATGCTTACTCAAGCCCATTTTTTTTGTTATGTATTAACTCTCTAGTTTTTCGGAGAAATAATTCCTGATAATTTAAAGTTCAATCGAGAGCCAAATAAAATTTGATCAACAATGATTCCAACTTATCTTTAAACTCTAGATTATAATACTGTTGGTCAAACTCTGGGTAATAAATTTAATACCGAGAAATAAATAAAATTTTAGTACCGAGTTCGACCAACAAAATTTACTTTAAAATCAAGAATCAAGAAGTAAATAAAGTTTGACGGATGAGCCTTCTTTTGTTGGTTTAGTACCGATGAGTCCTCATTTGACTTGAGTCTTTTCTAAAGTGCAAGAGCACGTTGAGGATTTTCCTCGAAAACGTAATATTCAAAGCAATCTACCTCTGCCACTAGCACAAGAATTCGAAGAGCAACTTCGAAGACCACTATAAATGAGCTTGAAGACAAATGTTTGTGAGATTATTCAAAAGTTCAAATCGGCACATAACTAACATATCACAAGTGTCACACTTGGGAGACCTTCAAAAAAATTAGACTAAACTTTCAAAACAAGTTTTCTAAGCTAGTTATAAGACACTTGTCAATGGATTTAGATCCTGTCATCTTTAAAAAAACATGAGAGGGTTATGTTAATTATCTAACGGTGAAGACGTAGGGGTGACAAATTAAACGGGGATGAACCTTTTGGGTCAAACTGTTTAACCTGTTATTTTAGAATGAGACTTAAAATTTTAGACCATATCACGTAAGTTGTTCCGTCTCGCTTCATCTATTGAAAAAACACAATGAGACGGGTTTGTGTTTTGGATAATTTTAAAAAAAATCTCTTTTTTTTTTTCACTTTTTTAATTGATTAGGTTATACTTTCTGCATCCATTACCATATTATCTTCATACAAACCAATAAACTTATGGATCTATTGATTATGAATCATGCTGAATTTTAGTGAATTAGTTTTGAAGATTTTTTTTTTGTTACCAACTAATCAAGTGGTCGATCCCCCAACTAGTTGAGTAACTTAATGAAGTTAGAGTTTACCTCACTTACCTAGGTTGATAGGTCCCATCTAATTTTAGATGAAACGACTCCAAAACAAATAAAACATGACGAATTGTCCCTTAGAGCATCTCCAATGAAAGAACTTATCTTGGTTGCTTGAGTTATTTTTTGTGGGCTCAAATTGCCACATTGCATCTAAGCAATCTTAATCAATTTTACTCCGATTACAATAAGCAACTCATATTAGACCCCACAAATTTGTAATTTTTTAATCCTCGCTTAATTTTAATTCAATTATTTTATTATTAGGTAAAAAATCGTAAACATTAAAAATAAGGAAATTAAATAAATGATCATACATAAAAAATTAGAATAAAATTATAGTAAATTAATTTTTTTAACGGCTAATATGAATGCTAATAGGTAATAAACATGAAAGAACAGTGCACAAGAGGCTAATATAAACTCAAAATTAAACTTGAAAGAACAATGCACAGAGTAAACGTGAATGAACATTAAACAAATATCAAATTTGATGACTATATGGTCTTTCAACTATATTTTATTGTTTTTTATTAAGAATCAATTCACTTTTTGCATTGCTTAAATAAGCAACTGACAACAAAACTTAAGCAATCAAACTGCCACATGTATTTGCTCCAATGCTGCAAATCGTAAGAGAGAGAACCTATGCCTCTACGTAGACAATAAGCAACCAGCGTTGGAGTTGCTCTTATACCACCCCTAAACAAATATTGTTGCAAAGTTTGTGATATGATAGAAAAAAAAAGATAAAAATAACTGAGATATAAAATAAATGTAAAAACTCAATCATATTTTCAATGGTAATATCACGACAACATCATGATTTGTTGTAGTTACTACAACACATAATTTACACAATAAACAAACGATTCTAAATTTCTAACTATTGATTTGAGATTGTACGATTTAAATGACACAATTAATTTTATAGTGTTAACCGATCTCAATCATCGATTTCAAATCAGATGACCAAAATATACCCACATAGTTACAACCTCTAATCCAAATCTTCACCATTAATCAAAAAATTATCGTGGGCAATCAATCAAATCAAGTACCTAACCAACCTTTAGCCCAAAAATCCACTAAACTAAGATAGGAAAATAATGAAAACTAAGAAAAGAAAAGAAAAGAAAGTGAGAAAGAAAAGAGATATGAGGTTGACAGAAACAGCTTTATCTCTTTTACCCTTTTCCTGACCTCTCTCGCTTCCATCTCCTTTCATAGTAATGATTTCATACCTTACACCTCTCTCTCTCTCTCTCTCTCCTTTGTTTTAAATAAATACAGTGTAACTAAATGCTTTTGATTCTCCCTCTTTCTCTGCGCATGTAAAATCTTTGTTTCTATCAGAACTGGCTCAGAAAGCTTTGTCTCAGATCCCTATAATACTATTACACACACAAACACCGATAATAACATAACAATACATCAATCCATATTATACTACTTTCTAGAGTGGTCCTCAACCTCAACTCTGTTTTTTCTCTTCACTTTTTTCTCCTTTAATTAATACCAACTTTGTTTCTTGAGAAATGCAAGAACCAAGCTTAGGGATGATGCAGGGTGGTGGTGGTGGTTACGGTGGAGATGGTGGCGGTGAGAACAGACAGCTGAAGGCGGAGATAGCAACACATCCTTTGTATGAACAACTTCTGTCTGCACATGTAGCATGTCTTCGAGTTGCTACTCCTATAGATCAGTTACCATTGATTGATGCTCAGTTATCTCAGTCTCATCATCTTCTACGATCTTATATCTCTCAACAAACTCATTCTCTTTCTCCTCATGATCGTCAACAACTCGACAACTTCCTCGTATGTCATACTCCCTACTCTTATTTTTACAAGAGACATACGAATCAACAAAAGTTGTTGTATCTGATCCTAGAACATCATGTTTTGTTGATGCATATGTCTACGTTCTTTTTCATAAGAGACGAGTCAACAAAAGTTGATGTATTTGATCTTATCTGGGTCAAGTTTTGTTGACGCATATTTGGACTATGATCTTTCTATGTTTCATTTGATTTTGTTTTTTTATATATTTTTTTTCAAAATTCATTTTTTTTTTTGGTGTGATTAATTTGAGGGCTTAGTATAATTCATGGGTTTCTGGGTTTTTTTGTGCCAACAAAAAGGATTTTGAAGGATGGGTGTTATTGTTTTACCACTTTAATTAATTTGTTTTTTTTTATAATCAAATTAGTTTGTTAAATATGTTATTGGTTGTTTGGTGCAGGCACAATATTTGATAGTTTTGTGTACATTCAAAGAACAACTTCAGCAACATGTCAGAGTTCATGCTGTTGAAGCTGTTATGGCTTGCCGTGATATTGAAAATACCTTACAAGCCCTCACAGGTATGTACACTGCAACCATATATCTCCCCCTCCGTACCACTTTAAAGATCTTTTTAGCTTATTTTCATAATCTCTTGTATAAGTTATGAAAAAACTTGTGGTTTATACAAAAATATTTTGACTTAAATTTAATCTTTTATTATGGAAATAGCTTTCAATAAGCATTTATACTATATACTGTTTATCCAAACAACTTTTGTGTTATATATAATATAATATCTTTACTTCCACTTATTTTATTGGTTAAAATATAATTTGTTTTCTCCATTCATATTAATCAACTAATCAAATACCAATAATATGTTTTTAGGCACTTCCAAATAAAATATTTTTTTAATTCTCTCACTATATTAATCTCTTAATAGGTTAGGCATATGTTGTAGTTTGGTTTGGTGGGTTAGATATTTGGATGAAAGAAGCTACATACAATAGTATACTTATATAATTATATTCTTCTAAAGCTATTTTTGGTGGATTTTGGCTAATCTGAAGAAAGTGGGGGGTGTGGTAGGGTCTTCTAATTAATTAATTAATGTAATCCGGAAAGAGTATACACAAATTAATTAGTTAGTTACATAGCAACCAATTTGGAAGAGTTTAGTTTGGTAGGGAATGAAATGAAATGATAGTCCCTCCAACCATGAAATGAAACTGCCAACAACTAATACCACCCACAACCGAATTATAATCTTGTTATGGAAAGGATGATCTGTCAATACCAATCAGCTTATTTAAATTAGCTTATTTATTTGTGACTTGCCTATTAATTTCAGAATTTTTCATATATATGGTTTTAATTACATGGAAGTAGAACACTGATCAGTCCTACCCAATTAGAGGAATTAGTCGTTGTAGTTGCACATAGATGATATCTAGTTTAAAAAATATATAACAAGAGACATTTGAAAGGGTTGGTTGGGTGTCCTGATATCTCTTGTTTGTGTGCCGTGGAAAAAAGATAATTCCAATATGTTAGGCTTTCTGTCAATATCATCAGCTTACAGTTTTGATTTTGTGGACACATATATACCCTTTTACTGTTAAGCTACTAGGGGTGCATTATTTAATGTGTTACTTTTTTGACAAATGTGTTACTTTTTTAAAAAGTTATGTTTGGATCATATTGTACAATTTAATGAGCATACCTAAAAGTTATTTACAAATTCTTGCTTCCTTAAATCGTACTAGTGTACACTGCACATATTTGCATAGAAAAATTAAGGAATCAAGAATTACCTTGGTTGAATGAGGCTGGTGCAGCTGTGTTTTAACCTAGCTGGAATGTGTTTTTAAGGTGTGTAAACAGCGTTCAACATGCTAATGAAAATAATCCTAAATACATCTTTAGATTTTCGGTCAATTTAACATAATCACGGTATACTATTACAATTAAGACAAAAATTGCAAACCATTCTTTTCATACTATGAGAAACGCTAGGAACAAAAGGAAAGTAAAAAAACAAAACTGGTGTGTCAAGTAAACCATTCTTTATAGCATCAGCTTCCAAGATATAATTTTTTTGATGCAATGCTAGGTATGTATGACATGATATTTTTTTGCTATTTCATTAATTAAGATGTACTAGTATCCATGGCTATTTAAGTAGGATGAAGACGACATTTAACTGTTCCTTTTGGACATCTTCAAATTATAACCTTCACTTTAGGAGAAAATAATTATTTCAGTTGGCCTAGTCAATGTTTTTGAATTACTGCATGATTGATTATGTGTATATGATTGATGTCCATCATTGATGTTGTTGGCAACTAAATTGTATGCCTTTCCTTTATGTATGATTAAGATGTAACTAACGTTTTGTCCCAATTTTGAGACCCCATCATCATGTATCCACGTCCACTAACATAAGGGGGACCTTATGTAACTACATTGCTCTCACTATGTCTCAAACTTCCAAATGAAACACTGATCATGTCTGGTTTTTTCTTCCCATTTCATTATTGTTTAGTAAATAATTTGAGACTGATTTTTTTTTTATCCCTTATATAATTGATTTTTTGTTGAGAAATTAACTAACTTGTAACTAATAACTAATTAATCATCAAGCATGCAAGCAGACTATATATTTCACTTCAATTTGGTCTAGCTAATAATTATGTGTACGTAGCTAAATTTCCTTTAGTATTATTTCGGTTCTATAATTTGATGTCAAAATTTGATATGGGAAGTCCATATGTATCTGCATGTTAAATACACAGAACTAAATGTAGTATTGAATTTATTTCAGGAGTGAGTTTGGGAGAAGGAAGTGGTGCGACAATGTCGGATGATGAAGATGAACAATTGCAGATGGATTATGGTTTAGATAATCAGTCAAGTGGTGG
>Ga0099826_10001947_pt1 | contig 12933 bp, 7 predicted proteins | sample Mtrugardesep15_FD_76830 | JGI IMG/M metagenome (GOLD analysis project Ga0099826, IMG submission 76830) | Root nodule microbial communities of legume samples collected from California, USA - M. trunc garden sep15 | ecosystem: Host-associated > Plants > Roots > Nodule | place: USA: California... | reverse complement strand
TGAAATCAGAATCAGTATTCAGGTAACTGCGTTTCACTGCCTCCTTAATATCTTCATCGCTCATGATAACTTCGTCCAAGATGTTCTTTCCTAAGTTATTGGCCGCAAATTCAATAGCTTTTGTATGATTGTAATAATTGTAGATACAAATAGCATAATCTAGAATACGAATGATTGTAACACCATTCCTTTGAATGTTAAATGGAGGTGGCAAATCAAATTTGACTTTATCCTCATAATTATCATCAAAAAGTAAATATAAATTACAACGATAATCGGAACTCACAATCTGGTTTAAAATGAGACAAGCATTGTCGCAAAGTGGATGAGATTTGGATATGAGATTTTCGCGGAACATGTTGATGAAATTAGGGTTTTCTAATAAAAGAGACCATGATTTGCGAGTGCAAGAAAATCTCTTGATGGATTTAACAGAAGTTTAGAGAGAATGAAGAAAACAATGTCATCGGATATATAATTACTACTAACCTTCTTTTCATTTGTTGGAGCCATAGTTATCGATAGAGTTCTCCTCATAGTGAAATGAGCGAGAGGTATATGAGATTGGTGTCAAATATTTTTTTATTAAAAAAATGTGTAAAATATTTTTCAAACCTTTTCATTTTAGGTAAGCTTTTCAGTTTTTTTTAATTAAATAATTATGTAAATGTCATATGATGTCCTTCTCCTTGATAGAATAGAATGACCTCATTGTAATAAAAAAAAAAAGTTGAATGTTAGATCTTCATCAAAACAATATTTAAAAGAGAATGTCAAGTGTCCCATGAGCATAGTTCTATTAACAAGGATATTATTGTATGCAGGGGTCAAAGTTGAAACTCTAAATTACCCATGGAATATCATATGTTTCGTGAAAATAGCTGAGTTGATAGAGACATTGCAATATTCAGGGGTCGAGGTTTTGTAACACCGTAAATCCTTAAAGCGATAAGTTACGCAAAATAATACAAATCATACAAAGGATTTAGATGTTACTTCTTCTATATCGCCAAAACGTGCATAAATAATTTTTTAAAACATCGCAGCGGAATATAATATCACAACATCTAAATAACAGATAATAAAATCCTCCAAAGTAGTCATGTCACATAATCATACTACATCATCCAAATAAATCTGACATCTCAACATACTGAGTGAATAAAAGAAATCTCAACAAGTCATAAAAATGTAAGCGACAGACAAACACCCCTAATCAGAGCCCGACACACTAAGACTCTGAAAGCAAAAGACGAGGTAGCTCCAAGATAGCCTCCAACAACTCACCAAGCAAAGCAAATAACTACTCATGCACGCCGTCTACCCATTCATACGAATAAGGTAGGCGGTCAACCAAACGACCACTTGGGGTTAGCCATCATTCAATTCAATTAAAGCATAACCAAACATAAGCATTCAAAGATTTTATGCATAACACATATACATACTCATCATTCCCAGAATACTAACATCTCATGAATATCATCATACCCCTATCAAAGCTTATCAACATATTCATTCTTAATCAAATTCATCATCAAAAGCTTATCACCTTATCCTCATCAATCAATAAAAGAATTTCTCACCTCATTATTTGTTTAGTTCCATCATCAAACTAAACCTAATTCATTTTAGAAAGTATAATTACACATGCAACTTTAATCGTTTTACATAAAGCACATATCTCACATAATGCATATAATTCATCTAATTCATATCAATCATATAGATCGCATAAACTCTTGCCTAATCAATTCAACATTACAAAAGTATAGGCAAGGTACTCCTCATCAAATAAATTCACCAAGTGTACAAGCATTACCAAAAATAATAAACATCTTCATGTACACATCTTCACACAATTCATATAATTACAACATTCACCAAATTTCACCAATGCACATATTCACCAAGTCACATATTCAATTATGACACGACTCACCAATTACCAAGTGCATGCAATGTTCTAGACTCCTCTAGATGCATGTGGTACCAATAGGATTTCGGAGATAATTTTACCGTTAATGAATCCACCAACGTAATAAACATCACCAATTACGTTATGCAGAAGCTATGTAATAAACATCATCAATTGATGGTGACTAATCAGTATATGGCAAGTGTACCAATCGTTTTACCAAGTAATAAAGTGATAAGTAGAGTATCCTATCCACAGGGATTGTCCTTTCGTCCAAACAATTCGTGTTACTTATTTTTATTAAGTTGACGATATAAAAGTTAAGGGTTAAAGAAACTTGCAATTTTTATCTGTTTGCAAAAGAGCAATTTTACCTGTTTTGGTTGCAGAAAAGTAAGCAGCGGTTAGGATTCTTCGAATCCCCTCTGTATATTCATTGTTCGATAATAATTAAAAGATATGTCGCGTTTATTTGTCTTAGGTAGACTATACAAGTGATGAGGTTGTTGGGATGTTCCTAATTAGGTAAGGCACCACCTGACTCAATGGGATTTAACACTGAGTACCTAGTTAGGCTTTTCCCTCTGATGGCTAACTGCACCTGCTGATCGCACGGCGATCCTTACGTGCGGGGTCTTGCTAATTCAAAGGTAAATGAATCATCAACTTTATATTGGCTTTCTAGTGTTTCCCAAGACAATGAAGACCAAGGTTCCATTAGGCCTTCCCATCTATTAATCTTAGGACACTCATAGCACACTCTGTCTACGCTTTCTTAGTAATTCTACAAACGGACAACCCTAATTTATGTCTACCTTACTAAGGGTTTCAAGAGAATGGTTTTATTAGGTTATAGCTTAAATCGGATAGCTAGGTGCTTCTTTCCATAATTACTAACCAGTTAATTATTAGGTTCGGTAAGGCACCACCCGACTCAATGGGATTTATCCACTAAGTAAAGGAATATAAATATCAAGATATAAGCATCCAGTTAATGATAGAAATCTTAGGCCCTGTCACAACCTAAGTACCTAATTTTGGGTTGCACCTCTCATAGAAATAAAACTACTTCCTTATAAAACTTAATAGCAAACAAAAGAATAAATAAAATAAAATAAACGACATATTAAATTAAATAAATATACAACAAAAATATACAGAGGTTCATCTTAGAACTCTAACCTAAAAATATTTAGTTACACATGGTAACTAAAAAACAAATTACTAAAGATAAAAACATACCTAGAAAATCAAGGAGAAGATAGAAACTCTCCGAAGCTCCAAAGTTACCTTCCTCTTGAATTGCTACAGTTCTGAACGAGAAATTAAGAATGAGGAAGGCTGGTATTTATAGTGAGAGTTTCTACCTGGGTTTGGGCTAAAAGTGCGAGCCTTACCCAAAACGAAAGCAGAAAAAGACAGTTACGCCCCGACTTTTTGCATGCACTGGGCACATAGAAAATGCACAGGGCGCATGAGAGTGCACCCTATTACATGCCCTAGGCGCATGATGTCTTTCTTCCGAGCCCAATCTTCGATTTTCTGTCGTTTTTAGGTCTTCGTCTTCAAATAACTTGCCACGGTACTTTGGGAACAGAATTCCTCCCCTTTAAAAGTCTTCTGAGGCCTATTGGATCTTTATTCTTGTTTCTTGAATCTTCATAATTCTTCGGATGTTTATGATTTGCTGATTTGCATGATTTCTTCATGAATTACTTCAAAAACCCCCTAAAAATTGCTATGTTTCGGGAAAACTAGAATTACATCCTCAAATATAGAAAACATTACAAAAGTCCTGAAATCATAGACAATCGTTCTAATACTCCTCGTTTTTGCTGCTAAATACTACTAAAATAAATTGAAAAACATGCTAAGTATAATGTAAGATGACCTGTTATCACGAATTACATTCTTCAGAGCTATGTAATAAACATCACCAACTACATGATTTAGAACACCTCAACATGAATATGAATGCATGGACTTCAAGTTAGGACTCGACAATGCATAACTCACCAAACTATATTAACATAATAATCTTCACGAATTATGTTTTTCACCAACATTTGCATTATCAAATACTTACATCCATACAATCAATAAGTCACAATTCAACAAGTCATCATCAATTCATTAAGTTAAAATCATCAAAAGGATCATCATCATAAACACCATCAACAACAATCGCCTCAAAGAAACAACAAACTTTCAAGTTACATTTCACATAAAAGACGGACATCTAATCACATCATGATATTCATCATATTAAACACCCAACTAACAATAATTCATTCTTAGTCTTATCACATCATGAAGCCAATTACAAGTTATCCGGTCATGAAACCCCATTTTAACAAAGTTCGTTTATTTTCACAACTTTCAATATTTTCTAAGCAATTCAACAAAACAAGGTATCAACCAAGCACACATATGATCACAGTAGCATATGCATATACGCATCATCGGTTAATTTCGATTAATTTCCAAAATTTCACAAAGTTCATATCATTTTAACACTTTTCAAAAGAATTCCATTTTTCAAAGTAAAACCAAGTTAAAATTCACATACACCTTTCCAAAACAATTTTAACATCATTGTTATAGAAAACAAACCTTAACCCTAGCATTTCACTTAAGAAAAACACTTTTTGGAAAATCTCGTGTTCTTGAACATTTTCAAATAAATCCCTATTCGATTCACAAAATCAAGTTCAATCCAATTCATTTGATGTTTCCAAAGGTTTATAAAGTGTAATAACAGTTAAATGCATCAAAAGAATCAGTTTCGGAAAGTCCGGATCATCCCCCAAGCATCCGGAACGCCCAAAACATGGGGTTCTGTCCTGTGAAACTCGCAACGGCGAGCTACAACTCGCCTAACGAGTTACACCAGAACATATACCCCTGTTCTTTGGTTTTCCTCTCGAGAAACCCTCTAATTTTCACACAAAAACCCCATTTTTGATCCCCTCAACCCCAAATTCGTTCCCCAAACTTGTTTACTAGTTTACATACTTTTAGATGGAATCAAAAACATCACAAACATGAAATCTAAACACCAATTCACCTCAAAATCATCACTTAGTTCATTTTTCACCAAAAACCCACAATTTTCCATTTTCATCTAAAACTCACAAACAGCCGCACCAATTCAAACCACATCAACACATAAACATAATTATACATTTATGAAGTGAATATGAACATGTTTCAACAATAATCACTCATCAATTCATGCTACACACTTGGATAAACAAAAATCATCAAACAACTTATCAACAACAACAACTACGAGTTTTAAGCACATAACACATAAATTTCATAAAAGTTACTACTCACTTAAACCGCTAAAACACCGAATAATTACCACCTCTAAATAATTACCCCAATTCACTGACAACTTAATAAAAATAATGATCCTCACTAAAATACTAAAAATAACCTTAATAAAATGACTAATTTATCCTTACTCGCCAAATGACCAAAATACCCCTTAGTCTAAAAATGACTAAAATACCTTCTAGGCCAAAAAAATCACTAATCCCGAGTTAAATACACACAAAGGCAAATAAGCACACACATAATCACATACGAACACACATAATCACATATAATAAATAATTAAAATAATTCTAGCTAAAAATGGGTTGTTACATGTTCAAACCCCAAATTTTCCACTTACATCTTTTTTATCCAAATTTTCCACTTACATCTTTTTTACCCATGATGTTGGCAAGAGTTAAATGTTGAATATATTAGAGATATCACAGTGGCGGATCCTAGCCACATGAGCAGATGCACAACCTAGTTTAGTGTATATAAATTAGCTGATGGGTGTCAGGACACCCACATGCTCCTAAGAGGATATGCTGCAAGAGATGACTCATATACATAATATCTTATGGTTTTGAATGGAGAAGTCGTGTCCCTTTTCTTTCTCATTTACCATTCTTCTCAAAAAAATAAAAGTTTAGTGAAATATTAAAAGTTTGTACCAGATTAGGTTTTTCAGTTTTAAATTGGTTTTTTTATATTGGTAAGAGTGAACATGTTATCTTTTTTTTTTTGGGTTAAATATGCAAAATGTCCCTATAAATTCGCGTATTTTTGCAATTCATCCCTGTATTTTTTTTCTTTTCAAAACCATCCTTGTAAGTTGTTAACCGTTTGCAATTAGTCCCTCTTGTTACAAAAACGTTGTTGTGGCAGATAGAGACACATCTAACTCATTGTTTTCCACCACCGCTGAGATCCTTCATATGTTGGTTATAAAAAAGTTGTTTGAAAAATAGAGAACATGAAAAAACAAAATATGAAATAGAAAATTCTATGAAATATTTTAGTATGAAGTATGTTGTAGGCATGAAATACAAATTTGTTAAAATATGATTTTTTTTTAAATTATATTTTCAAATCAATCAATCAACCGAACCAATACAAAACGAATTGAACCAATATTTTGTTAAGTTCCTTTTTGAAAAAGAGTGAAATCCAAACCAAATTGAACCAACAAAGAATTCATCAGTTTGATCATTTTTTTTTTACTGAAAACCGGTCCAAACGGAACCGTTACACAAAAGGAAAATAACTGTGCATATTTTATGAAAAGGAAGATATCTGTGCATATATTTGATGATTTAAAGAACTAAATACACAATTTTACAAATAAAAATGGTTAATTTAAAACTAAAAAGAGTTGTTTAAAACTAAAAAATATAATCTACACGGAGAGTCTGAGTCAGGTATTGAAAATCAAAGAACATGGATATAGCCAAAAACCGAGTGAGTTTGTAAGAAGAAGAAATTGTCGTATTGAAAATCGTAAGGTTCGTTCGTTCAACATCATTGTTATACAAACAGAGTCTCGGGTATTTAACGAAACCCTTTCATCTTTTCTTCTTCCTCCATTTTCTTTCAAAATTCTTTTTATTTTGGTTCTTCTATCTGCACCAGACACATTAATTTTAACACACCCCCTTACGCCGATCACTATTATTGGGGTTGCTGCGTGGATATCATTATCAATGGTAGAAATCTGATAGCAGGACTAGAAAATGGGAAGTTTTTGGTATTACTAACAATCGAAAATCTAAGTAGATAATCTAAGAATCGAGATGTGAAATATGAGTTTGTGATAACAAATATCAAGAGGTTAATTATTGCAGTGAGTATACTTATTTATTGGTCATACTGACATAAGCAATGGTTAATTTGATATAGGGTTGGTTTGGATTTGATTATTTGAGTTTATCTATTAGTATAAGCTTTTATGTGACTATTTGAAAGAGCTTATGACATGTGCATTGGGCTGGAAATGAGTTGACTTGGGTCGAACTTGATTCTCAGCTCGGCTCGAAACCCAACTCGAGTTCGTCACAAACGTTTTTTCCAAGTTGAACTCGACTCGATTCAAGCTCACGAACTACTCTGTTCAACTGGAAATGTTTTTTGGCATTGTTAATAACATCAAAATTTTATGGTTTGTCAATTTTTATTATGCAGGTGGTATTAATAACTTGACTTTGTGAACATGGTTTTGATAAGCGGGAATAACAAAAGGTAAGCCTTAAAGACCGGTGAAATCAGGTTTTTTTTGCTATTGTTCAGCTCCTATTTGTTTATTAGACTATATAAGTATGTTTCTTAACTTGTATTCTTTTATTCTTTGAATTCCATGTATTGATTCTTAACTTGTATATTTGCCTAATAACTATGTTTCATTAGTTATTTTCATATTCCTACCCTTCCATATGCACTTAATGATGCTTTCTTGTAAAATTACTTGTAATCAGATGTAGTTACGAGATGTGTTTCTGTAATTCTTAAAACTAGCGGCCATTTATTTTTTTTCTCTTGCTACTAGTAGTATGTTTTTGTAGAGTAGATATTTTTTGTGAATTTTAGATTTGCCAAAAGAGTTTTGGAACACTTTTTCATATGTTCAGGGAAGTTTCGCGTGGATTATAGAAACCAAGCTTTTCTGATTATGTGAACATTATGTTGTAATCTGATGTCTATTGCCCTATGATTGAAGTGTAATTTTCAAATTTCAAGGGAAGTTTGTTGTGGTTGCCTTTTCTATTTGATAGAGGTTCTAATGTTAAACTCAAAGTTTGGCGGGTCTATGTGAGGAAAAATAAGAAAGATAAAGGGTACGATCAGGTGGCAGATGGTGAAACAGAATTGCCAAACACGTGACTGTGAGGCAAGGAATCTGTTATTGGTGGCGGAGTGTTTGTCGAGGGGAATCTATATTAAAGAGAATTACTCTGTGCAACTTAGGAGTCTTAATTCCTTGCTGTAACTTCCTTTCATTAAATAATACAGATCACTTCCCCTCATTTACTGCATCATTGTTCCTTTACATTTTCTGATTTTCTATTAATTGGTCCGAGCTGCCGGATCTGATTGTCGGCAGAGATCATTTCAGAGCCAGCATGGGAGTGGTAAAAATCGGATGCCACCCAAGAAGATGGAGGCTAAGGTGAATGCATTAAAGAGTGAAGTTTCCACGCTCAAGCAAACCCTTGCTGAGATTTGTGTGCAAGCTGTGCAGGACCATGAGTGGTTGGTTTCGCTTATTACCCCAAGCTGTGCAGGATCGTGAGTGTTTTGTGAGTGCTAGATATTTTCGTCAGCCTTGGTCAACTTGATGACCGGTAGATGAGTTTCGCCAAGCAGTGTAGAAAATTGAACTTCCAAAGTTAGACAGCGACGACCCGGCAAGATTGATCGCTCGCGCATTAGTTTGTCAGGACAGAACTAGAGGTGAAGGTGAGTTTGGCTCAACTTTTCATGAATGGGATTACAATTATGTTTTTCAAAGTCTTATCAGAGGACGATCAAGATCTGACATGGGAAAAGTTGAAGGATGCCTTGTGCGAGAAATATGGGGGACTCAGAGAGGCTAAGGTATATGAACAACTCTCTGTGTTACAACAAGATGGGAGTGTTGATGAATACATCAGAGAGTTCGAGTCTTTAGTTGCTCAGGTGCATCGTTTATAGGAAGCGCAGTATGTTCAGTACTTCATCCATGGTCACGGAGAAAGGGATAAAAGACCGTGTACGGAACTTGATTGTGATGGGTCTGGTCACACAGGCGAAATTGTTGAACATAGCACTAGCAGTGGAGATGGATACACATTACGCAGGAGAAGAAATGGAACTGGACCAGGACATGTTAAGCTTGTTGCAATGGGTGGATGTAGTGTAGAGAAAATAGAAACAACAAAGTTGTAGCTATGGGTGGAAATTTTCAGTGTAGCCGAAGGTAGCAAACACAGTCGAGCTCGCCGGAAGATTTCTAAGGTGGACATCATGGTTTTTAGGAATAGGTTTCACTAGAGAAAGTGTAGCGCAGGAGCTGGTATCAATTCTTTTATCATTTAAATTGTTTCATTCTTGTAGGAAGGGCCTGGTAGTTGAATCATCCCGATGGAAAAGAGAAACAATGGATGAATCAAACTAAATGTGCTCAGCAGGAAAGAAACAAATGACAAAATGAAACAACTGACAAAACGATACCTAAAGTGATGTGCGTAACAGCATAACAGTCATATATGGTCGGTTGGGTTTTGGGAGTGGCTGGGCTTAGACCAACAGAGGATGGCAATTACTGCGCTATGAAAACTGGCCTGATAAGCTGTTGGATGCGCACCATGCAAGAGACCTAAAAAAATCCAATAACACAGTGGAATTGATGGGCGTGAGCCAACAGCGTATGAGTCTGAAACTTCGTCATTGGGTAGATTGGAAGGAGTTGCTTCTGAGGACAGGTTCGTTTTGTCAGCAGTTAAGTAGTGGCTGAAGTGATCAGGAAAGATGTGGATGAAAAATAGGCTATTGGAAACAGAACATAGAATGTTTAGGAAGCTCATAGAAAATATATCTAGAAGCGCTGGAATAATATGGAAACTTGTCAGAAAACTGTTATGGTGGCATCCGGCGGCGGCTATGATGAACCTTTCTCATCACATTATCTAAACATACTCTGATACCATATAGAATTTGTAATTTAGGTGTGTCTAAATCATACCACATTCACTTCTATTTCTAATATATACCATAAATTTTAATTGATATGCTTTGTTAATTCCAATTGTAATTCTTCTATTCTAACAATACTAAGTTATCTATTTTTATCTGATGTTCAACTACAGTGTTTTACAACAAGCAAATGATGGGAGGACAAAAGCACAAGGTGTTACAGTGCACCAGAATTCACATCAACAAGGAAATAAAAGCGTTGAAAGTGGACGCACCCAGAATTTGCCCAACACAGTGTTGGCCAAAGGAATGACGACATTGGATGAATTTAAATATGGGTTTCCGTCCGAAAGCTTATCGACTACTTCAAATAAATGGTGGGGATGGAGTGATTGTGACGATCGTACTCACACAAACCAAGACGGAGCCAAGAGTCAACCAGAAGAAAGCGGAGGAGAGGCAGAAAAGAAGGAATGTGAAACCGGAAAAGCTGAAAGTAGTGAAGAAACTTGTCAAGGTTCTTCTTTGTTGAGAACTGTGAGGAAAAGGGCTGTAGAAGAAGGAAGAGAAGCATTTAAATTAGGTGTTCTTCGAGGCTATCGTGTAAACAAGCTAGGCAAAAGGGAGAAAATATTGCTCCATCAAATATTTGGATCTTCATTGCCAAAATCATGGATGGATGCATGACTTGTTATTTAGGATTTAGATTTGGTGCAGTAATTGCGTCTCCTGATTTGTATTATATGCTGTCTGCTCTTTGGTAAACAGTCGAGATCGTTACTGTGTGAAAACGGGAATCTAGATCTTGTAATATCATTCCGCATGGCTTCTTAGACTGATTTCTGCATTGAGTACTTAAGCAACAACTTCATGTGAGAGTTTCTTTTTCTTTTTTTATGAATGTTGTACTTTTAATCTCAGTTAGTTTCTTTGGGCTGGTGTTTGGAACTAATGGCATGTTGCACTTTTATTCTTACTTCACTTCCTCAATAAGACTTGATCAATATTATTTACATACGGTTAGTTTAGTTACTAACAATGAACATTTTTCGTTTCTTTTATATTGTTTTTTATGTCGAAGATTTAGTAAAAAAAATTATGTAAATATGGTTAAATTGTTCTTACATAAGTTGAAATTGTTTTCATAAGCTATTATGGAAAGCTTATTGAAATAACACTTGTTTGTATTGGTACTGTAAGATGGAATGGAATGATATAACATCAACATTTTTAAAAAATTGGCTATCCTATTTAATTTTATTCCATTTCGTTTTGTCCTATACCACCAAAAAGTCGTAAATAAGCTCATATACATATTTATTATGTCGCAAAATACGCTCAAAAAGTCGTGAGTAAGCTCTTCAAAATATGCATCAAGCTCTTAATTAAAATGCAGCTGACTCAAGTTTTTAAGTCTGTAGAATCTGTTTGCTTATCAAGTAGACAGGGATGACAGAATATAGCTTCTTTTTTTTGTGGTGGCCGGAGTTTGAACCCCGAACCTTGCATATATTATGCATTATCCTTACCAACTGAGTTAAGCTCATGATGACTGACATAATATAGCTAATTGTGCTACCTTATTTTTTATAAGATAAGATAAGAAAATAAGTGGAATAGGCTTTTAAGTTGGTTTAGGTCAAGAAAAATGTGTAGGTTCACTCTATATTCCACAACTACATTAGAAATTTAGAACAAGAATATTTTAATAAGGGAGTTAAGCATCTTTCAACATATCAAATCTATTTCTTTTATTATTAATCCATTTTTTTTAGAAAAATCAATGTATTTTTATAGAATATAAAAATAAAAATTGTTTACCAAGTGATTTCATTAAAAAATAAACTAATATTAAGAAGAAAATTCATGGTCACATATCTCTCAAGTCTATGAATGAAGATTGAAGACACAAGTTGATGATTTTTATACCATATGCTCCGACCAGTGGAGCCATGTATGTTAAATTTATGAAATATGCCATCCCTTATAGAAGGTGGGTACCAAATAAGCAGACGCACATGATGAGGGCCAAGTTGCAAGTAGAAACTTTGAAGATTAAAAGAATACATGCATGCTCTCATTCGTTCATTGACATTAATCGAATGTGTCATTTTTTTTTCTTTCTAAAGGAGAATAAAAAAGTTGATTGGGAATATGTTAACTTATTTAAAACTCATAAACCATTATTTAGCATAAACTAATCTCCTTTAAGGATGGGACACATAAGGTAGTTCTATACCTTTTCAACTGATTTTTCTTTATTCACAAGAGTATAAATTAAAAATAATAAAAAATTATTTTGGAAACTTTTAAGAATATAAAAGAGGATAAATTTTCTAATTTTTAGACCTTATTTAAGTCGGGCTTTTAGTCAAGTCCAAATAGATCCTTAAACTCGTTCAACACAGCTCCATATAGTACGTTTTGAACTCTTCAAGAAAAGAGTGATATGATGTTTATAATCTTTCTTTAAAAATTTATTTAAGTTTATCGTACATATGTGAGATAAAATAAATTTTACAATTCACATGCAATCATGTTGTGTGTGCTCAACAGATAGATTAAATAAAATAAATTTAGTTGATATTTACCCTTGTTTTGGTAATATATTTGCTCTTGTTTAACATAGTTATTGAAGATCTGATATATGCTCATGTGCATCTCGATATCTAGTTTAGAGATAGAGAATGAAAAAGATGTCAGGGGATATGTTGATATGCGTGTAGTTATTACTATACTACATCTTTTTGTTCAAGTTGGAGGCAGCATGTGGATTTTTGTAGGGAATCAATAACTTACAATGAGTTTATAGTGTCAATAACAATTGTGAAAGCTTATTCGGTGGACATAATTACTCCCACCGTCTCATATTAGATGTATATTTGAGTTTTTCACGATTATTAAATAAATGATTAATAAGTCTTAAAAAATATAATTAATGTTGATTTTAATGATAAAATATGTACATTATTTACTAAAACACTCTTTTTGTTTTAACAAACAAAAATGATATATATATATATATA
>Ga0099826_10001946_pt1 | contig 12935 bp, 6 predicted proteins | sample Mtrugardesep15_FD_76830 | JGI IMG/M metagenome (GOLD analysis project Ga0099826, IMG submission 76830) | Root nodule microbial communities of legume samples collected from California, USA - M. trunc garden sep15 | ecosystem: Host-associated > Plants > Roots > Nodule | place: USA: California... | reverse complement strand
ATAGTGTAATAACTAACTACTAATGGTTTTGTCAAAAAAAAAAAACTAACTACTAATGGTCATACACGTGAGATTTCAATAAATTGACCCTTGTAGTTATATTATATCAGTATCTTTCAGATTTAAATATGTTTTAAGTATTTTATTTTTTGGGTTTAGGGTTTACGTATTTTATAACGTATTTTATTTTTAGGGTTTGTAGTTTATATCCCTCAAAAAAACGTATTTTATTTTTACTTCTTTTTTCTTGGTAAAATACGATTTCATTTTTTTTTACTTTTAGTCCTCGCAAAATTTATTTATATTAAATTTGGTTCTTATATATACTATTTAAAAACCTTTAAATATGCACTACACAAAGAATAAGGGTTTTTTTTTTTTTTTACAGAGACTAAGTATTATTATTGTAAGGGTACAACCACAAATTTTTTTTTTTGACATATACACATAAAAAATACACATCATTTAATTATTTTAATAATAAAAATTGGTTTTTTTCCTTTCTAAATTTTTTCATTTATGTGTGTGCCAAAATAATTTAGGTTTAAGATTGCAACCACATAAGCATTCCTCCATCACTAAAATAAATATTGCATTCATCAATTTCAATATAAATAAATTTTTGCTAAGACTTGGTTTGGACTAACTTGATTGAAGAAAATTTGTTTTTGATGATTTCATTTGTGATATGTACTATGCATTGCACATTGCTTGAGATATAATAAAATTTGTATGTGTTTATTCAGCTGGGCCAATTGAAAGTTTCATATAGGATTTGATGTACGGGCTGGTATTGTAATATCTCTTGCATCTATTTATGATCTAGAGAAGCATAAATCCCGTAGAGTATTATACAAAGGATACATTTCTGAACTTTTTGTGCCATACCAAGATCCAACAGAAGAATTTTACTTTAAAACATTTTTCGATTCTGGTGAGTTTGGATTTGGTCTATCTACTGTGTCTTTGATACCCAACCGTGATTGTCCACCACATGCTCAGTTCATTGATACATACATTCACTCTGATGATGGTACCCCAAGCCTATTGAAGAATGCAATTTGTGTTTTTGAACAATATGGTAGTATTATGTGGCGTCACACTGAAACTGGCATTCCTAATGAATTTGTAAGAATCTTTACCACAACCATCTAAATCAATTAATTAATTAATATTGTTTAGACAAATAATCAACTACTTTAACTATTTATCACCTTTTTTTTCTTCAGAATATTAAAGAATCTAGAACTGAAGTGAATTTGATAGTTAGAACCGTAGTCACGGTAGGAAACTATGACAATGTTTTAGATTGGGAGTTCAAAACAAGTGGTTCCATCAAGCCTTCGGTATGTATTTAATTAAATTTATTTATTTGTTCATGTAAGTTTATTATTTATTTGAGTAAAATCATTTACTTTTGTCTTTGTGAGCTTAGGTCAATGGTAGAAACATTGAATTATATATGTAGAGGTCGAAATTTAAATTTTAGATATCCATTTATTCACTTTAAAAGTAAATAAATTTCCAGGCACTACATTACTTCATTAAAAAAAATCATGTAGTTTTATAGTACCATACAAAATAAAAACTTTTATAGTACCATATAAAATAAAAATGTAACCAAAAAAAATATAAAATAAAAATCGATTGGAAGATAAGATAACGGTCCTGCAAAAATCTTATGAATAATTGGGCAATTTTTTTTTTTTGACTGAATAATTGGGCAAAATTAGTGACTAGTCTATTTTAATTTTGGACCGCACGAAATCATTGCAAGACGTGGAATTCATGATTTTGTCTGTACAAATGGTTAAAAATTTGACCTCTTAAACTAAATAAGTGAATAAATTGGGAGTTCGTAACTCGATCCTTATATATATAATGTGATATATTTATTAAATGAGATATGTTTATAGAAATATTAATTCATTTCAAAATCTCAAGCTTATACCATATCAATTCACGTGGGCTAAAAATTACCAAATATTATATTATATGATAAAAATACCACATCAATGCATGTGGGTTAAAAATTATCAAATATTGTATTATATGATAAAAAAGAAAAATTAAAAACAAACTCTTAAATAACACATCTCAATACATACTTCTTTCAAAAAAAATAAAAAATAACATATCTCAATACATACTTGTAAAAAATCATATTTAAATATACTATATTTTTATTGATTGAAATTTGATGAGTCTCACTAAAATATGTGGTTCTTATATAAATTTAGTAAGACTAATATGAATTTTAACCTTAAAAAATAATGTGTTAGGATGTGTGCGTTAAAGGTGTATTAATTTTTCATTTTCATAACTTTTTTTCACTTTTATTTTTTGTCTTGTTGATTTTTTTAAAATGAATTTCTTTTGTAAGAATTAAAAGAAAAATTGGAAGGTTCGTGAGAATCAAAAATGGAAAGTGGGATACTTGGATAGACGACAGATTTATTTAAACGATTCGAAATCAATTTTAGACCATTTTAGTTTGATTTTTTTTTCATTTTTTAAGTGCCCGTGAGAAACGTGTGTGTTTTTTCTTTCTTTTAGCATACGACCAACACCGAGACAATACAGCATACCCCACTTCACTTGCATTGCATGTCCTGTCCTTTTTTTAAAACATAGGACTTATAATCCCCCTTGCATGTCCTTGCACAGTTACGTAAATTCTGATTATTAATTTTTCAAAATTTATGTATGCATACTATACAGATTGCACTATCGGGTATACTGGAAATTAAGGGAACAAACATTAAGCACACGAATGAGATTAAGAGAGAACTGTATGGTAAATTGGTGTCAGCAAACAGCATTGGAGTTTACCATGATCATTTCTACATGTACTATCTTAATTTTGATATTGACGGTCCAGAAAACTCGTTTGAGAAAAAAAGTTTAAAAACCGTAAGAATCACGGATGAAAGTTCAAAGAGAAAGAGTTATTGGACCACTGAGACCCAAACTGCTAAGACAGAATCAGATGCAAAAATCACAATTGGACTTGCCCCAGCTGAACTAGTTGTGATTAATCCAAACAAAAAAACTGCGATTGGAAACCACATCGGATACCGTTTGATTCCAGCAATTCCAGCTCATCCACTTCTAACCGAAGATGATTATCCACAAATACGTGGTGCATTTACTAATTATAATGTTTGGGTCACACCTTATAATAGAACTGAAAAATGGGCTGGTGGACTTTATGTTGATCATAGTCGTGGAGATGACACTTTAGCTGTTTGGACCAAGCAGTAAGACCAATTTTACTTTTTGTGGATTTGATATTAATTGAGATCATAGTAAGTTGATTATTATACTAATTATTAATTTGAATTGTGGATTAAAATGTACCTTGGCAGGAATAGAGACATTGTGAACAAAGACATTGTGATGTGGCATGTAGTTGGAATTCATCATGTTCCTACACAAGAAGATTTCCCAATAATGCCACTATTGAGCACTTCATTTGAGCTCAGACCAACCAATTTCTTTGAGAGGAATCCAGTCCTTAAAACACTTTCTCCAAGAGATGTTGCATGGCCTGGTTGCTCTAATTAAAACTAGAGAATGTGTGCCATTGATATGCATTTATCAGGCCTATCGGACGGTCTAACCTATTCTCACTTCTAGCGGCGAGTGTAGCCATGAATAAATGTCCGTCTGTTTTTACTTTTATCATCAATTGTTTACTTTTTAGGATTTGCTTTCTAAAGCATGGCTTCGGCCTTGTGGGAATTTAGTACACGACAGGCCTTTGGACTGCAACTCTGTATGTTGCTTAGTCTTTTTTGGCAATTTGTTTGGCTTATCGCTTTGTACTTTTCTAGAGTGCTGCTTGTCAAGTTGCTCTCATCTTTTTAAGGATAATTTCATTTTTCCTAGATTGGTGTGGTCCATGCTTATATAACAGCTTGTCAAATGAAAATTCATTTCTAACAACACTTAAAAAAACAATATGATGTGGACATCAATTTATAAGTACTGAAATACATGAGAAACAAAAGTGAAAAAAATAAAACAGAGACTAAAACAATTTTTGTGTAAAAAAATCAAAGGAATTAAGTCACAATTCTGTAGTAATTGAAGAATTTTTTCTTCTGAGAATTCATATATGGCCGTGGCTCCAACTGAAGGTTGAAACTATAGTCTTCTCTGTGGAACTTCTGATGCCCCAACATGGATAACAGTCGTGCATAACAGTTGTGTTGCGGTTACAATTATTGTGATTGTTTCAAGGGTGCGCTGGAGAAAATAATAAAACCAAAAATAATGAATATATATGCTGTTACTAGCTTTGCTTTTTAAAATTAATATATAAGTGTACCAGTAAAAAAAACACAATGTTGTAATTTATAAAGATTGAACTTGTGTCACACCATTTTCTTGCTACCGAATTACAGTAGAAATAGAGTAAATTAGTTATGAATCTAGATACTATTGATTGATTTTCTTAAATTGAAATTTTGTGATGTATAAAGAAGCTTACTAGGTTTGAATCAGTCCAACCACGTTCAATCTCTTTGCATGCAAATCTGCAACAAAATTGGTACACCCATATTACAATGTATTGGGATTGGGAATGATAGAAATATGATGCTATATGTAATCAAAATAGGGGGATTAGAATAAGGCTGACCCCATGGCTAGTAGAGTGAGTGCCCATGTTGTCAATGAAGACATGGCTGCAGCATTTAAATTAGGAGCATTCCATTGGAATATATTATTCAATCCAGTTACTGATGTAGTGAAACCCACAACACCAGCAATTAGAGTGAAGATTATGAAAAAACCAGTTGTCATGTTCCCCATTGGAAAGTATATTGGGAATATGTGAGCTGGAGTGGTCAAAACTGATGCTGCAAATACAGAACCAATTTAAGTCAACAAATTATATGATTAAAAATTGAAATCATCAATATTTTATTTTGGTTTAAATATGATTTTATTCATGCAATCATAGCATTTTTTTTTAGTCCTTGTAAAAAAAATTGTTTGGATTCGATCTCTGCAAATCAAAAATCGTTGCTTTTAGTCACTAACGTTCTACGTGGTCAAATATAAACCAAATGGGTCAATAAACTGATGTTAGAGACTAAAAACGTCAATTTTTTAACTTGCATGGACTAAACTCAGACAAAACAATTTGCAGATACTAAAACCAGAATGCTATGAATGCGTAAATAAAATCATATTTGAATCTTTTATTTTTCAGCTGATAAATCAATTTCAATTACCTGCTTCCCTAGACCTTTGAATGCCATGATTCATTGCCCATGATGCAATTACAATCACAATGAAATACAACACTAGATTGAGGGTTAAAAGGACTAAGGCTACTGATTTTGATCCTCCGGAAGCCATCCTCAAACAAGAATGATCAAGTTATAAAACTAAAAAAACTTGGATTGTGGTTTTTCCTCTTCAAGTTTAGTATAGTTCGACATATATATAGGACAAACCAGACCATTATGGAAGGTTGTCCTTGTACAACAATATGGTTCTTTTCTTTGCTGTTCACAAGTGGGAAGAAATTTCTTCAACACAAAGAAATGGCTTGTATTCTTTGATCATTATTTGGTTTGTCTAGTGAAGGGGTAAGGAATATTTTTCATATATTATTTTATCTTTATGAGCGTATTTAATTTATAGATTTGCTGTATAAAAGGGCAAAAAGAACTTAATTTATCCATTTACATAACTAATAATAATCAGGTCCTTGCTTTTTCTGGTATTGCTGTATTAGATCAAACAAAAGGAATAAGGAAAAAGGATACTTGAATTATATTTTCACCTATTTGTAATTTGTTGAGGTATAATAAAACCTGAACATGAAGTTTGTCACCTCTACCAAAAATGATGTTGCAATTTGCATATTGTAAAGTGAAACCGTGGATGTTATGCTTTCTGGTGAGGTGTATCAATGCAGCTAATAGTTCTCACTTTTCAAAACACTCTTTTATCGGATGAAATTTTTAGTGTTGGACTAACATGGATTATGCCCATCAAAAATTAAACTATTGACAAATGGTTTTATTTGAGAAAGATCTCAACTCCAATTACAAAGACCCTCCATAGTATAGTATTAATTATTTTTATTAGGCTTAATTGCAGTTTTAACCCCTAACTTTTACAAAGTTGCGATTTTGGCCCCTAAGAATAAAAATTACAAAACAACCCCCTAAGTTTTGCATCTGTAGCAGTTTTGGCCCCCCAAGGCCAAAAAAATAATAACACGTGGCACCTCACTTAGGGTGCCACGTCAGCGTAGACCAAGTCAAAATTGACATTGAGGACCAAAACTGCCACATATGCAAAACATAGGGGCCGTTTTGTAGTTTTTTTCTTAAGGGGCCAAAATCGCAACTTTGTGAAAGTTAGTGGTTAAAACTGCAATTAAGCCTTTTTATTTTCATTTAAAAAAAAGGAAATTGGGCTTAGTTGAGCCCAGTTGCAATGGGCTTTGGATTGATGAGACCAATTTTTGCGGAGAAATTATTTTTCATCTTACTCATTTTTTACGCGTCATCCAACTTTCTTATTTTGCCCTTACACGAATTATATAATTTGAAACGTGTTTAGAACACAAAAATAGAAAAATTTGTCATTAAATCAAAATCTACTACAAAATCATAAATTAAACATAATAATTTCACCAAGATAATTCAACAACAAAATACAACAACACAAAAGAACATAATTAAACACAAACATGGTCATAGATCATCCAAACTAAATTCTTCATTTGATCTATCCATTCAAGCCTTGATTTCTTCGTAGATCATGTGTCAAATCAAACTTTTATGTATATCATGAAAAGACTTGATCAAGGAAGCGTCTAACTCGATCATTGTCTTTGAATTATATTGATCAAATATAAAGAACATGGTTCTCACGTGGAGTTTCATCTTGGTGGACCGAATGCACCCATCTAAGTTGATCAACAGACAACGATACTCAACATTGTCCACCATTCTTGTGTCTCTGTAGTTGAGACAATCATTAATTTGGTTCAGTTGATCTTTTAAGCCAGACAGTGTAACATCAAAACATACCCTAAACAAACTGAGTTTCTCCCTACTGTAGTACATTGCAGCAAGCATAGGGGTCATATATATTGAATCAGTGTTCATGGTTATGTGGTGTTGTTTGCGAATGAATCAAACACGCCAATTTACACAAAGTTATGTGCATTATGGACATCAAATCCTAAACATTTTTGTACTATACAACATTATGTTACTGTAAATGTATTATGAAATCTTGTTTAATTAATAAATTGTGATGAATTATTAAGTTTTGTTGTCAATTTTAAATCATGTCATCTTAAATTGTGTTGTCACATTTACATTTTGTTATTTATATTAATCAAATCGAATCTGCACACTATTGTGTTTTGATATTGGGTCAAATACCGTTTGAATTGTATAATCTAAAAAATACTAAAACACGCTTCAGCTTATAAATTCAAACGAAGGACGCAGGAGAAATGCAGAGGTTGCGAAAAGAATTTCATGTTTCTACTTGGCATTGTTTTTTTAAAAAAACATTTTTTTTTTAAATTGCTCTTTAGACGGCTGAACTTGCTCTCAGACACTTTAAACTGATAAAATTACCCTAACGACAATTTACTATAGTTCAGTGAACTACGATAGTTAACTGTGGTTCTCATTTACAGCTTTAGTATAATATATTACTCAGAGGTGAACACACCTTAATTTAAAGGCATATGGTATCGTGAATATCATATGCCTTTAACCATACTAATTATCTATTTTTTTAATCTATCTTTTTGTTTAATGTAATACTGCCGCTTTCCACTAAATAAAAATAAATAAATTATTAATAAGATCTTTAATATGTTTTTATGCACATGATAGAGAAGTCAATTACCATATAGTTTCAAATAACCCAATAATTATCATAGTTATACTTTTTTTTTTCTATAGTGGAAGTCAAGCGCAGTGCATGTTATTCTTTTTGTCCTTACCAAAAAATGTGATTTTTGTTTTGTAGTAAAGTATTTCAAAAGGATATGAAGCATGAAGCCATGGACCGACCTCAGGAGCGTTGTTGAAAATTGAAAATGAAATTGACGAGGGTATCAGAAATAGAGTGTATGAGAAGATTTGAGAGTGGAAAAAGTAACACTAATAAAAATGGGTCACTAAAACTCAAAACTGGTCCAACTGTAATGTAGCCCATTTAAATATGAAAGTGTTGTTTGACAAAAAAATAAATAGTGAAATGGAGAGTACACAAAGACGACATAAGTGAAGATTGCGACGTGTGAGGGTGTCTGTCTGTCCATGCCGTCTCCACCCTTATCCACTTGGAAGCTTTGCAATGTCCTAGAACCATTCTGTCGTCTATTTTTTATTAACAATTTTTTAAATGTAATCTAGTAAAACATTTGCATTTAGAAATGGGATTTACAAAAAGTTCAACAGCCAACAGTGCCGTAAACACTCTATATTCGTTATTCAATATACAATTAATTTACGTGAGACTTATTAATATATGTTTGACTTTTTTGAAGGAAATATTTGTTGGATTGTTAGTATCTAAAATTCTAGAGTCTACATAATTCAATTAATAACATTAATGATTTTCTTTAACCAATTAGCTTTTTTTTTTGAAAGATTTAACCAATTAGCATAGTTGAGATATTTTCTGGTCGTTACATAGTGCAAACTAATTATAGCACTACTCAATTCTCATATACCAAGTGCAAACTAAGGTTAAATTTGGCTGTTTAGAAGAGAAGACTTTAGTTTTTTTCTTCTCACAATAATGTGAAAAACTCAAAGAGTATTCATTGGATGAAGATTTTCAAGGGCTTTGATAAATTCTTAAAATCCTTTTAATGTTTGTACAAAACAATACTCTTAAAACAAACAGCACAAAAAAAAATACTCTAAAAAATGAAACAAAAACAGTCTCCTTCACGTCACTTCTAGAAAATAAAAATGAAACAAGAATAGCCCCCGACTTTTTTTTTTGGAAGAAAGAATTACTCCCCAACTTGAATTTGAGGTTTAATTTTTCGTAATTTGAAATCTCAATAATATGAAAAACTAAAAAAATTCATGGGTTGAGGATTTTGATGGCCAATTCTTAAAATACTTTTAATAAATTTATAGTACTCTAAAAAATATATTAGTCATAAACATTTTTTTCTCATTCTTTATAAAAATACAACCTCAAAATAAGGTGAAAAATTTATCTTTTTTTTCCTCTCTCCTTTCCCTTCCAAACTTCTAAACAAAGCCCAAAACTTGAGAGTTTCGAGGGATGAAAGGGTTTTGGGTAAAAGAAACAATGAAAGGAAAATTGACGAAAGGATAGTTCCTCAACTTGAATAGGGGATTTGTTTTCTTCTTAACACAATCTTTTTAAATTGGGGAAACTAAAAAATTATATTGAAAGGATTTTTAAAGACATTTAGATGAATTATTCCAATATAATATGTTATAATAATCTCAAAATAAAAATATATTAATGTATAACATTTGTTCATTAACATCTATAAAAACACTCAAAAAATGTGAAAAATGTCTCTATTTCTCCTTGTAATTTTTCCCCAAAACCCTATGTTTCCATCACCTCCAAAATGAAATACCCGAGATGAAAATACACTTTTAAGATATGATGAGATTGAATGAATTTTGCATCCTAAGTGCATCTTTTTATAGTCTTACTTTTTGGCCTAATGAGCCTCATTTAGTCAAGTAGGCCCTTAAATTATGATGGAGTCTCTCATTTCTCACATAGTACGAGTACGAGTGCATGAAGCTAGCTATCCCTCACCAATATAGCTCATTCGTGCAAAGCTTGTGGAGTTGAGACATGCTTCAAAGATGTTACTTGATTGTACGAGACACGTAGAGCCGGAGCATGTATAACTTGCGTCGGTACTTCGTGTGGGATGCATGGCAAACCATTAGGTCCACAACAAAACTCCCATGCAAACCAAGTTGATGCCTTGAGGGCGAGTTTGATATGGGTGAGTCAGGTTAGACAAGACTTGATGCAAACTATATATTATTTGTGTCTTTGATATGAGATATAAGGAGTATATTAAAGTATCTTTGATCTATAAAAAATAATACTTGCTAAAAGCATAGAAGACAAAACAACATAACATAAGGTAGAACAACACATGACAAATTTTTATGATACTAAACAATTTTTTGTTTTATACGATGATTGATGAACAAAATATTATTCAAGTATTTTAAACTTGTATTTGAGACAAAAAAGTTATGTTGTAATTTAGCGAGATACAAAATTTTTAATTTTTGTCCTCTCCTTTATCCTTTGTTTTTTTTATGAAACATTTTTACAATCAAACATGATACAATTGAAATTGACATATCCGTTATTTTTTTGCCAATCAGAAGCAAATCCCTATTTTTTTAGGGAAAATCCCTAATCATTATTAAAAGTACTATTTTTTTTTTGTTGAAAGGCACCTTCCTTCCTAGCACCAATTTGCCTATTGTAACATTTCATAATCATTTTTGTTTTTACGACTTTCATAATCATTTTTTCTCAACAAAATTGAAAATTGAATATTCAACTTTTATATTTTAACAAAGGTTTAAATATGTCTTTCATCTCTGTGAATATATGTCATTTAAATTTTCGTCTCTGAAGTTACTAATCATTCCAATCTGTCATTGCAAATATTAATCATTTGACTTTTGGTCATAATTAAGTTTTTTTTGCTGAAGTGGTTTGTCATTAGCGACGGGGTGCCCATGTGACAAGTGATGATTGGGTGAGGTGATTGGCTTAAATAGGTCTTTCGTCCTTACAAATATAGGTCATTTGAATTTTCGTCTCTGAAGTTACTAATCAGATGTAATTAAGACCATTTTTCAAATGATTAATATTTACAGAGACAGATTGGAAGAATTAATAACTTCAGGAACGGAAATTCAAATGACGAATATTTACATATTTAAACTTTAACAAAAACATATTTCACTATCTACCAAATTCAAAATAAAATTGAGGCTATCCTTCTATATGTGCGGATTCATTCCAGCCTTTTAAGTTGATTGATTCTTGGTAAATCTGAAAAGGAAAAAGAAAAAACTTATGTGACGTGCATGATAGTGATTTTTCATTTATTCTGAATGAAAGAAGCAAGAACAAGTTGGAAACACACAAGACCCACCCACCTCGCCACAACAATAACAAGACTTTCTTCTTTTCTTTTCTTTTCTGTCTCATAAATAACCGTCATCAACCTCTCTCTCTCTCTTCTTATTTTCACCTTCAAATCAAATATATATGAATAATTTTATACATGTTGTTGAAACTTTGCTGAAATCTTGATCCTTTCAATCCATGGAACAGCTTGTCAACTTCATCATTCGTCCACCAAGGTATCAAATTTTTCAATCAAAAAAATACCCCCTTTTTTACTTTCCCGTATTACCCAGATAGATTTTTTTACTTATACCTCGTATTCTTCATTTGGAATTTCGAACATGATGTAATTCAATTATAAAAATTTGATTTTTAATTTTTTGCAATATCTGAAATCATGTTAACTTAGGTTTACTTTATCTATGGTTGGAAATTTAGATCTATCATTATTCATCATGCAAGAAAAAGTTTTTTTTTCTTTCAAATAACACCTGTAGATTTTATTTTTTTTTCTTATTGATTTTATTTTCACGTGATCTTGAGAGTTTCATGCTTGAATGTAACTGCCACTTTAGATGATGCTGATGTGTGATTAAAGTGAGATCTATGAAGTTCAGTGATAATCAGTAACAAAAGCTTAATTAGATGTTTTGGTAATTCTTTAGTTGTGATTTTAGCTCTTTGGTATGGTTACGAATTACGATTGATTGATGGAGTAGGATATTAATGAGATGTTTTGTTTTTACACATGATCAAAAGCTTAACTCAACTATATTGTTAGACCGAACACCTTCACCTGGGTTTGTTCCCGGGACCTCGCACTTGTGTGTGAGTTTCAATGAGTAATTGAGAATATAATATAGTCCCAAAAAGAGAGAAAAAACATGCAACTATTTTTTTTTCAAGAGTTATAATTAGAAGGAACAATCTTTAAAATTTTGTAGATATTAGAGGATGCCCGGTTTCAATATAGACCTTGAGTTGGCACTGATTTTGCGTATTACAATCCAGTAGTATGCAATATCCCTATCCAATCACAGAATAGCTACATTAAGTACTTTTACTTTGGGCCATCTCTCTGCAAGTGTGGTCTAAAGATAAATTGACTTGTATTGTTTATTGCCTATCCAATTTATTTGTACTACTTTAATTTCAAATTTAGTTAAACTTTTAAATTTTAACTATTGTGATATTTTGACCGTATCCATTACTTGGGTGCAGAGCTGAATATGACCCCAATAGTGATTTATTAGATAAAGAGTTCTTGCTGAGAGGGAAGTGGTATCATCGGAAGGATGTAGAGGTAAGCTTAAAAAAGTAGTAGAATTCAGTATGTTAGCAAATTTTTGTAGCATTGATTACATGGAAATGCATTCCAAGATAGTTTTTATCTTATCTCACAGTTCGTTAGTGATGGATTCACAAATCTTAAATTTTTAATCCTCAATTACTGTCTTGTCATCTTTTTATTCATAATATTTTCTTCTTGAGTTCTTCCAAGTGATCACTACTATTAATAGACAAAATTTGTGTCAATAGAGAGATCCATTAGGCAGGCCATTATTGACTTCAATGAGAATTATGAACATGTAAAATTGGTGCGGCACCATTAATTTCTACCCTGGAAGACATGCCAATGATATGCTTGAAATATGCCAAAAGACATACAACCCGTCAGTTATTTTATTGCTCTTTTTGAAACTGCAATTAGAAGGTTTTCTTATCTATAATAGTAGAATGTCAGCATGAAAGGCCAAGTTATTTACGTT
>Ga0099826_10001945_pt1 | contig 12939 bp, 5 predicted proteins | sample Mtrugardesep15_FD_76830 | JGI IMG/M metagenome (GOLD analysis project Ga0099826, IMG submission 76830) | Root nodule microbial communities of legume samples collected from California, USA - M. trunc garden sep15 | ecosystem: Host-associated > Plants > Roots > Nodule | place: USA: California... | reverse complement strand
TTTATTTACTGTTATTTATTTTTATGCAAATCAAATATCTTTTTACAAAATAATTTATACATCCTAAATATTTACTTTATTGCCAATTTGAGATTAACACAATCCTCGTGGATACGGATTTATTTTATTACTTCGATGCATTTTTAGTACACTTGCTAAAAGTCTATCACTTACTATAGTCCACCTTATGACCATTGCAATGGAGAGATCAATGAGGAAGCATTTCAAATTCTTATACTCCCTCCGTCTTTGAATAATAGTCGTTTAAGGTTTATGTACGGTTATTAAGAAAATGATTAATTGTGTTGATTTTGATGGTAAAATTGGTATCATTTACTAAAACACCCTTATTAATTGTAGTTAGTGGAGTAGTTAAGTTGGATGAAATTCAATAAATAAGGGTATAATAATGGAAAAAAATAATAAATTCTGCATTGGTATTCTAAAGTGACAATTATTTTGAGAAAAAAAAAATGGTAAAAAGACAATTATTGCAGGACGGAAGGAGTACAATTCGTTGGGCTTCTCTACATTAATTGTGTGCCCTGCATTCTTAACTACCTAATTGTGCTTGGAAATTTGTTAAACCATGTTGTTAGGTCCTTATAGGATGAGAAAAACCAATTCTTTCATTAAAAGGTATTTTTTTTTTTTTTCACTTTTCGTTCTCTTAACATTTTCCATTCAAAGACATGGAAAATTTTGCATGAACATTGCTTCTATCCATTAATAGAAACCTCTTTTATGCTAAAAAAAAAATTAAGATGTTGGATCTAACACCCAATTACCCCTCATGTGATCAAGTGATAAAGAGATACATACATGAAATTAAATATAAAAAAAAACATAGCCTATATATATGCAAGCCTGAAACTGGATCCAAACCATACATGCAAAATAAGAGTAAATCAAAACGTTGAAAAGGAAATCATGTAGAAAATATAATCCAACATGATGTCACATAATCATAGATGTATTAATACATAACATAAATCATAACTACTGTATGAGCATCCCTCAGATCACTCCTCAGCTAAACCTCATAGCTTTGGAAGCTTTGTCGTCGTATTCTCTCCCTCCGTAGGCGACTTCTCTGCTCACGGTCTATTCATACATAAGATAACAGAAATCATAACTACTGTATCATCATCCCACAGTCAAGCATAAATAGACAAAAAGATAAACTGTATATATGAGATATCATGTGATATGTGGCTGTGATGCACCTCGCCTTCGTTGAACTTCAGCAGAAAAGAAACTTTTTATGGTATTGAGCTCCCGTATTACATCAACCATATTCATTCTTTCTTTTGGTGATTCCACCGAACAAGAAGAACATTTGCGGGCTTTAAATCACAATGAATGACAGGCTGCTTGCATTCGTAGTGAAGATAACAAAATGCAGATGCAACATCAGCAATAATATTTAACCTTTCCTCAAGAGTCAATGATTTGTGTTGATCTGTAATTTCAGGTGTGGAATGCAGCCAACTTTCTAAGTTTCCATTTCTCATGTACTCAAATACGAGAGCTTTAAACTCACTGCCTTTGTAATCTGTGCTGGAACAACATGTCAAAATTTTAACTAGATTTCGGTGTCTAATATTTTTCGGTGCATTGCATTCACTAATGAAACTCTTGTGAACTCCCTTCTTTTTAAGGTCTAGGACTTTAATGGCAACATCTCCACCTACCTACTCAAGTGTTCCTTTGTAAACAGAACCAAAATATCCAGATCCTATCAAGTTGCTTGTCGAGAACCCATTGGTTGCTTGGTGTAGGTTTTGGTACGAAACCTTAACCATCTGATCATTTATTGGTGAATCCAAAGATGCATTATGTATCGTTCTCCTTTTCCAATAGATAGTTAGAAAAGACATCATAATGAAAAGAAGAGAAATGACGCTACATATCCCTACCATCAACTTGAAGTTATGGTGTTTTGCAGGTTTAGAGCATGGCGGTAGATGCAACTCTAAAATTCCTCCACAAAGCTTATTGTTTCCAATAACTGTGATTGCACTGGCATTTTGAAAGACACCTTTAGTTGGTACCTCTCCTTCCAACATGTTGAATGATGCGTTGAAGTATTCTATGGATGAAATATTTTGCAAAACTTTTGGAATTGATCCGGATAATTGGTTTTCTGAAAGGTCCAACACTCGAAGACCTTTTAGAGATGCCAAAGAGTATGGTATGCTTCCACTGAATGAGTTTCGTTTCAAAAGAAGGTATTCTAACCTTATGCATTTACCCATGTTTTCAGGAATTTCACCGGACAAACGATTTTCAGAGACATCAAATTTCATGATATTTTTTAGATGAACTACTTCATCAGATAGACTCCCACTCAACATGTTTTGTGAGTACAATCCTATTATTAAAGATGAAAGATTGAAAACATCTGAGGGTATGGCTCCTCTAAGGTTGTTTTTTGAAAGGAATAACATTTGTAACTTTTGACAGCTCCCTATACTTGAAGGAATATTTCCTTCTAACATATTTCGTACTAAACCCAATTTATAGAGTTGACTAAGGTTTCCTATAGAGGATGGTATTTCTCCCGAAAACTTGTTTCCTTGCAAATATAACAGTTGCATCTTTTGAAACATTCCAACAGTAGAAGGAATCGTTCCATGGTCAAATGAATTAAACTATTTAGATTTCCTAATTCTAACGGAATTTTCCCAGATATTTGATTATGCCCAAGAGACAGTTGACTAAGTTGTGTGGTGAAATTACCTATGAAATTCTTCACCTTTGAAATCTGTACTGGAACAACTTGTTAAAATCTTTACCAAATTTCGGTGCCTAATATTTTTGAGTGCATTGCATTCAGCAATAAAACTTTTGTGAGCTCCCTTCTTCTGAAGTTTCAAAACCTTTATGGCTACAACTTTATCCTCTAACTCAAGAGTTCCTAAGTAGACAAAGCCAAAATTTCCAGACCCTATCAATTTTCTTGTTGAGAATCCGTCGGTTCCATTATATAAGTCTTTATATGAAACATTAACCAGAAGTTCAATTGTTGGCGAATCAGAAGAAGGCTTCCTTTTTCTTTTCCTTATGCAATAGATAGTTAGAATAAATAGAAGTATAAGAAGAAAACAAAATACACTAACTATTACTGCTATCAACTTGGAATCATGATGTTTTGAATGTTTCTTTCCTTTTAAAGGGCATGGAGGTAGGTGCAATTTTGAAATACCTCCACAAAGTTTATTGTTTCCGGTTATTGCCACCTCACTTGAATTTTGAAAGACACCTTCTGTTGGTACCTCGCCTTCCAACATGTTAAAAGATACATTGAAGTATTCTAGGATATTTTTTTACTCATTTGTCACACATGATTTTAAATACTGTAGGTAACAGACACTGATATATTAAATTGTTAAATTCGGATTTGATATTGCATATTAGTTATATATATGGTTGAAAACCCTTCAAACTATTGCAAAAGGCAACACATAAGATATTCTTAGCCTACTCTTAAATGGTTTGATCATATTTAATAATTCTTTGTTAGTGATGATGTTCTTGAATTCCTTTTTACTTCTTTTTTACAAGTTTAGCACTTCGGTAGAATGTAAGGGCATGGCATCGATGGTGGACTTGATATTTTCCCTTCGTTTGAATATCAAAATATGAGATCCCTTATAATATGTTAATTTAGTCTACTTTTGAATGTTTGTTAAGGTAGTCTTTCATTCAGGATTTTTAATAAAAAATCATGTTTCATAAAGCAAAGTTCGAGAAAAATCATATCCTGTTATTTCGATGAATACAAAAATCAAGTGGGGAGTCAAGACCTTTTGCTTTTTGGCAAACATTTTGTGGTTTTTCTTTGCAGACCGAAGTTCTCATAATTTTTTCCTTAAGCATACAATTTCGAAAATGAGATACATTGCAGGAGAACTCTTATTGACCTGTACGTAACACATACACCTCTTCTAAGTGTCGTGTCCGTGTGTAGGACATGTTTTAGACACCTGATAATCATCTTGTTTAATTATAGATCTTCAGGCATAAGTTTCATGTCTTCAAAAATACTTACAGACAATATATCATCATCTTTTTCAATTATATATATAGCATTAGGTATTGTCTCATGCTTCACTGACTGTTGCTTTTGCAAGTGCCAAGTTAACTAAATGTTTAAACTTTATATGGCACACAATAATTTTGTTGCATTTTTACTGTGAAGAAAACATACAGAAGCTAATAAATGGTCTGTAAATAAATTTCCTTGCATCAGAACATTTCAGATGAAGCATACAAAACATATTCATACTTAACCCATATAGTTTTTGTCATACTAATAGCATCCTTTTTATATTTAAAAATTAGATGTCAACAAATTAAAGAACTGAAATTCATCACTTTCTGCATGTGAATATCATGCAGACTAAAGATTTAAACAAACATTTGAATAAGGTCTTTAACTTGTTTATTTACAAAATAAAAGGAAAAGATGAAAAGGATAAAGATAATTGATGGCAAAAATATGGTAGCACCTTCACATCATAATTGTCTTACTTAGAGATTTAAATAAAAAAATTAGGACCAATCAGAGGAAAAAATCAAAACCAATACAAAGCATTGTCCATTTGAATCTACACAAGAACCAAAATGAACTTAACAATATTTAAACATGATCTCTAAATTATAAGTTAAAACATTAAAACATTAAAGCAAATAAAAGTACCATAAACTTGAACTGAAACTTAATTAAAATAAAAATATTTCAAAACATTACAATATCAATATATACCTGGAGGAGCATAGCCAATGGTCCCCTTTATTCCAACAGTGCTATTTTGCACCAAGGGGACTCCAATACTTGGGAGCAATTTTGCGATGCCAAAGTCACTCACATGAGCTACCATAGAATCATCAAGAAGAGCATTGTTAGGCTTTAAATCGCAATGAATGACAGGTTGCTCACATTCGTGGTGAAGATAATGAAATGCCAAAGCAATGTCAATAATAATATTTAACCTTTGTGCAAGGTTCAATGTTTTTTGTGGACCTTCAATTTCTTTTGCTGGATGTAACCAAATGTCTAAGCTTCCATTGTTCATGTACTCAAAAACAAGAGCTTTAAATTCTTCACCTTTGAAATCTGTACTTGAACAACTTGTTAAAATCTTTAACAAATTTCGGTGCCTAATATTTTTGAGTGTATTGCATTCAGCAATAAAACTTTTGTGAGCTCCCTTCTTCTGAAGTTTCAAAACCTTTATGGCTACAACTTTATCCTCTAACTCAAGAGTTCCTAAGTAGACAGAGCCAAAATTTCCAGACCCTATCAAGTTTCTTGTTGAGAATCTGTCAGCTCCATCATACAAGTTTTTATATGAAACCTTAACCAGAAGTTCAATTGTTGGTGAATCGGAAGAAGGCGTCCTTTTTGTTTTCCTTATGAAATAGATAGTTAGAATAAACAGAGGTATAGGAACAAAAGAAACCACACTAACTATCATTGCTATCAACTTGAAATCATGATGTTTTGAATGTTGCTTTCCTTTTAAAGGGCATGGAGGAAGGTGCAGTTTTGAAATACCTCCACAAAGTTTATTGTTTCCAGTTACTGCCACCTCACTTGCATTTTGAAAGACACCTTCAGTTGGTACCTCGCCTTCCAACATGTTAAAAGATACATTGAAGTATTCTAGGAAAGAAATGTTTTGTAGACCTCTAGGAATTGATCCAGAGAAGTGGTTTCGTGACAGGTCTAAACGTTGAAGGCCTTTCAGTGAAGCCAAGGAGGTTGGTATGACTCCATGGAAGGAATTTCCTTGCAAGTAAAGGTACTCCAAACTTAAGCATTCCCCAATGGTTTCAGGAATATCACCAAACAGATGATTTTCAAAGAAATTCAACATTTCGATATTTTCTAGCCTGCCCACTTCTTGTGGTAGACTACCACTCAATGAGTTTCCTGACAAGTCCAATAGTCTTGTTAATGAGAATAGGGTAAAAACCTCTACAGGTATGGTTCCTCTTAGGTTGTTTTGCGATAGGTCTAAGTGATATAATTTTTGGCAATTTCCTATGCTTAGAGGAATACTTCCTTCTAACATATTATGTCCTAAACCCAAATAAAACAACTGACTGAGGTTTCCTATAAAGGTTGGTATATTTCCTGAAAAAACATTTCCACTCAATTCTAACACTTGCATTTTCTGAAACTTCCCAAAAGTAGCTGGAATAACACCTTCAAAACTGTTATTTTCCACGGTCGAGAGATATAGATTCACCAAATTTCCTAATTCTGTGGGAATTTTTCCTAATATATGATTGCCCCCAAGATATAGGTAATTGAGTTTGTTGGAGATATTTCCCAGGGAATTTGATAAATGACCTCCAAAATTATTATAGGATATATCAACCACATTCAACTTACTACAATTCACCAATGACTTTACAAACTTCAAATCTTTAGTTAAGTTGCTTCCAAGATAGTTCTGAGACAACTCTATGAGCTCAAGAGCTTTTAGGTTCCCAAGACTTGGAACTTGACCAATTATGAACTGATTTTCAGTGATATCAAATTCTCTTAAGGCAGATGCATTTGTAATTGAAGTTGGGATCAGACCTGAAATTTGATTCCCACCAATGAAAAGTGTTTGGAGATTGGGAAGAGTGTGGAACATTTCCGGTGGAAGACAGCCATTAAATTTGTTTGAGTCAACACCGATTAGATTAATAGAAGACATATTATATAGACAAGATGGAAGTTTGCCAGACAATTTGTTTATACCTACTGAAATAGTTACTAAATTTTTCGAGTGGCATATTTCTGGCGGAATATTGCCCTCCAAGTTGTTTGTACCCAAATTAAGATAAATAAGAGATGAAATATTCCTTATAGATGGTGGAATTTCACCTGTGAAATTGTTGTTCCAGAGGTTTACATTTTGAAGCTTCCTAAGAGAGCCAATTTCAATTGGTATTCTGCCAACCAAATTGTTCCCGTTCATGTATAAGTCTTTGAGATCCAACAAACTTGACAAGTTTGTAGGAATTTGACCAACCAATGAGTTATTTGTGAGGTAAAGATGTTGTAATTGTACTAAACGACACAACTCTCGTGGGATTGTCCCATGGAAGCTGTTGTTCATGAGATTGAAGTTTGTCAGAAATGAGAGGTTACCGACATAGGGAGATATCGATCCATACAACTGATATCCTTCTAGTTTCAACTCTGTAACTCTTTGATTCATGCATGTTATTCCATGCCAGTTGCAAAAATGGATAGAACTATTCCAAGAATCTAAGACTCCATTTGAGTAACTTGATATTGATTCTTTGAATTTGAGCAATGCTAAATAATCAGTATCATTTCCTGATGCATAAGCACTTGTGTTTGTGATCAACCAACGTGTGTTTAAATTATATAGTAGTAATATGTGAAGGTATATAGGCAAAAATGCATGAAACATGTGCAAAAAGGGCTTCATTTGAGAGGATCCTATAGCTACTAGAAAGTGTTTTCTTATGCTAATAAATAGCTTTATTGGAGCTTGGTTGGATAAAATATACAGAATAAACACATTCTTTCTGATGTTTTATAGACATATGTTATAGGCAACGTCATCGTGTGCGACATCTTCATATTGACTTTTTCATTTCCATTACAACATAAAAAAGTCCTTAAAAGTCAAATCTATTGATGTGTCCTTTATTAACGAGAAAAAAATTCCATTGGTGTGTCTCTTTTTTTAAATTAGAGGTGTTAAATTCCGTTCAAATGAAGTTAAGTTCAAAATTGAATAACTATACACGAAAATTCTATTTGAAATTGAAATATAATGGTTGATTTGTAGATATCTTTGTAATGTTTTTTGAACCTTGACGTTCAAAAATGTCGGTCCAAAATCATGTATCCCTATAGTGATAAGTATAGATGTATAGATATAAACAAAGATACTTGAAAACAAGTGCAGTTTTTTTTTATTCTGTTTATTAGTCATCTTTGACAAACACATACTACTTGTAGGTTCTTTGAAATAAATTCCATTTTTTTCCTATTGGTTTGGTTTTTATATTAGCTTGATTGACAATAGATTCTTTGGTTGTGGAAGATTGGAAAGTGATGGTTTTCATTATGTCAACAAGTGGGCCAAAATCTATTTTGAAATTCTTTCATGGAATCCATTACATTCTTCATTCGTTCGAAATGGGAGAAAGAGTGTGGAAAAACTATACTTAGCCGAATGAATTGATATGAAAATTTTGATTTATTACTTTTGACCAACCAGTATAAATTCTCATGATATGTTTCAAGAGTGATAGTATTTGACATTATTCTTTCAAAAATAGTGTTAAATTCAAAATCCAGCCTCTGTGAGTTTTAAAAAAAATGCATTAAGAATGCCGTGTTTAACACAGGTGTCCATCCTATTTTATTTCAATTTGGTAATTTGAACATCTATGTTTACAATAATTTATTGAAAGCATGGAATTAACATGTGGCCTGCACAGCCAATCTAGCTATACCATCTTTAACGGTCGCTTTGCTAACACTCAATGGGTTAAGGTTAACACCAAACATTTCTCTTGTGACAGTAAATCCACAAATAGTTTTTCCTATACATGAAGTTTCCACAATAGATTGGCTATTCAAAGATTCCCAAGAACCTTTCTTAAAAGAACCACATTGACCTTGTGGATTTCCAAAACTAGCAAAATTGATTGAAGTAATTACTTGTCCATTTTGGCATGATAGTTCTAATTTTTCACCTTCATATACATTAGCACAAATAGTTTTTGTTGTCTCAGTTTGGAAGGAAACATTCTGAGGATTTCCACCTATTTCTTCAAATAAAATCAATGTGTTCATGTCATCATTCAAGAATGATCTTGGTACATGGTACCACCTTTGTGATGGACTTGCACAACCAGTGTTACATTTTTCCTTTTTGTAATTTCCACGATAGTCACATGTGTCACTACATCCAGCGGTAGATGTAATCCAAGATGTCCAATAACGACCAATGCTTTTGCCATTCACCCAAGCATGTCCTTTACCTAAACCTTGCAAGTCAACAACAATAGGGTTTGGTCCTAAAGGAGTTTTAAACTGTGTTTTATACCAAATCAAAGGTTTTCCAATAGGATAAGATGAATTAGTGTTCCATGCAACACTAACACGTGGTTGCAAATCATATAAACGTCTTTTCTCACCATTCAACCCAACCTTGAAAGACCAATTACCGGTTGACAAATCTATAGTCACACTATTTTGTCCAATCAATTTAACAGGACCATCTGAAATGCCAGTTTTTATCTCATCAAACCGTGCACCATAATTTGCAAGTCCAACGGTGGCACTAAGCAAAGTTATAATGTTTGTTCCATTTTTCAAAGAAACTTGTTTTTCATAAGTGAAATTGTTTCCAAATTGGCTATGTTCATATCCTATATACCTCTTATTAACATAACCATGAAGGGTATGACCTGAAGTTTCCACATGAAGAAGTGCATTGCTCCAATTAGAAGTGTCATTGATATCAACACTAGTCATGTACCATAAATAATCACTTGCATCCAATGTTAATTCCTTCTGCTCCAAAAGTTGTTGTGCTTTGATACTTCCCCTTCCATTCATGGTGTCTTTCTTTGGCTCCATTAACCATGCCCAAGTGAGTTTACTAGAACTATCGTCAATTTTTTTCTCCATTATTGAGGTTTGACTGTTAACCTTTGCAGTATTGAAAACTTATTTGTTGCATCCATCAAGAACGGTGACGGACCAAGCTGGAACAAAGTATTTACCATCATTTTGCAAGTCAATATTTCCGTCAGTGTTATCTTTATCATTGCTCAAGAAACAAAATCTTGCACCAACAGAATTAGTGTACGTTGTTAGTGTGATTCCATTGCTAAGATCCTTGTCATTCCTTGAAGTATAATTCGTAAGAACCTTTTCGCCTAATTTAATTGCTTCATGAAGGAACTTAAGATGCCCGTATTTCGGTTGATTCAAATTTCCATACTCGTTAATCGGTGCATCATAGTCATAAGATGTTGTAATATATGGTCCACCTGATGTGCGACCAAAGTTGGTTCCTCCATGGTACATGTAGTAATTGTTTAATACACCACCATTTTGGAAAAAACGTGCAACAGCATAAGCTGAATCTTCAGCACTTCTATGTGGAGCTCTTTCACCCCATTTTTGAAACCAACCAATCCAATTTTCAGTGAACATTTTTGGACTTTTTGGGTTATTAGGTTTAAAATTGTGACAATAATATCCATTGCAAGTATTGATGATAGGTTGAGGAGCATCATTTTGTTGACACATGAACCATGGAACACCAATATTTTGTGCTAGAGCCATTTGAGCAGCCCATTTAACATATGCTTTCCCTGGTTCTTTGAAATTCCACATGATATCTCCATATTCATTCTCAATTTGAGCTAGAATGATTGGCCCTCCTTGTGATGCAAACAAATTTGCTTCTTTTGCCACATTAATGATCTTGGTTACAAAAATTTGCATTTCATTTTTGTAAGCCACATTATCGGTTCTCATCTCGATCCCAGGTATTTGGTGAAGCCACACTGGGAACCCTCCATAGTTCCACTCGGCACATGAATAAGGACCAATCCTTATAATGCCATATAGTCCAGCTTCTTGGATAGTTTTAAAAAATTTGACAAAATCCAAATTTCCTGAGAAATTATATTTGCTACGAACTTGTTCGTGACGATCCCAAAATATGTAAGTTTCAATGGCATCAAGGCCACCATCTTTGGCCTTTTGAACAAGATCAGGCCACATATCCACAGTGCTTCTTGGATAATGAATTGCACCTGAAAATATAAGACGTCTTTCTCCATTGATAATGAGAGCATTTGAATCATAATTCACCTCTAGGGCAGTGCATGAGTACAGCATAATCAGACTCAATAAGAGAATGATGGAGTGAGGTAAAGATCTCATTGTAAACATGTATTGATATATGACCAAATGAAATAATCTAAGGTCTAAAAAGGGTTGTAAAGAATCAAATTCATTCACTCCTTTCTTCCCTTGCTCCAAAGATCAACAGACCCCTCAAGGTGTCTTTGTTATTGTAAACTTAGCAAACGATTTATATAGGAATATAGTGTAGTTAAAGTAGCTAATCAATATCTAAAATTAGATTTAGATCTGTTTCTTATGCGTAACTATATTATGTGAATTGGTCACAACCATACAAATGGATAAGCGCTCACCAATTATGGCCATATTCTTTTCACTCCTTGCGTTTATATCTATCCACTTAGTATGAGTAAGATTTAAAATGTCATGCTAACAACAATTGGACTTGTTAAGAAGTTAAAAATAGAAATAAGTGACAATTCAAGATAAAATAAAAGTCAACTTTTAAAGTTTAGAGGTAATAAATGCACTATTACTAAGATAAAGTTTCTTTTTTAGATTTTTATTAAGTGTCATTGGAGCACTTGTTAGCATTGCTCATATTTATCTTACTGACATTTCTTGATTTGCTATTATTTAACTAGAAACAATAAATGACACCAAATGAATAGTGTACGAAAGTGTACAAACAGAGAATATTTGGTTCATCGTTGTATTGTATCTAGATTAGCTTCTTTTTTTTTAGTTTGTTATTATGCCAATTTATCTATGGAAAATGTTATTTCTCTAGAAAAATAGCATCAAGAATTTTTCAAGACACTGTTGGCAAGTTTTAATTGTATGATTTATTTGTTCACTTCCTATTTTTCAATCACACCTCCTTGAATTGCGGCAAATAGTGCATTGTGATTGGTTGTTCTTTATTCTTGAAGAATTCTTGATGTTATTTATCTATATGAATGAATATTGATTATAAGTCATTTAGGCTCGCTTGTTTTCCACAATAAGATAGACAAGTTTGAAATGATAATCATATCATATCATGTGTTTGAAATGTATTTGATAGAAAAATAGATGACATGGTTCTATATACTTGGATATTTGTTTTTTTTTCTTCAACTAAAGTGGTGTCTAAAATTTCATTTTTTCAAAGTAAATAAGCGAGGTGTTTGGAACTTTTATATCCGAACATTATATTCGAATTAGATAATCTAAGTTATATCCGTACAAAGACTGAGTTGTTTGTGACATGAATGACCAATTTAAGAATCATACTAACCAAATTGCGCAAGTGTGCTCCATGTGTTTTAAGTCATTGTTAACTTTTTTCGTTCTGTCCCAATCAAAAATTTGATTAAAAGATTTCAACCTTCAAAATCTCAGATTTCATCGTTTAAACTCTTTTTTATTATTTTTTATTTTTCATAATCCCATAAAAAAACTAAAAAAAATTTGCATTAGTTTTATTTAGTTTTTAGAATTTTTTTAGTCATATTTTCTTTATCCGATAGGTTTTGTCAATTTTACTTTGTTTTTTGTGGTTTTTTAAAATAAAATTCGCAATTGTTAAAATAGGAGAAGTTATGGATTATTGTTTATATATAGACAAGTTTTGAGTTATATAATTCAAACTATATTTTTTTTTTTTGGATTATATAATTTAAATTGGGGCATTTCAGTCCAAAAAAAAAAGGCGCGTGAGAAGTCAATATTTTTTTTATTTCAATTAGTTAGAAGAGGTCTTTTTTTTTTTAAGGGAGAAGAGGTCTTTTTTTACTAACCAAAACTATTGATTATTTTTTAATCAAATCAACGCTAAACCACTTGAAATGGGTTTTTTTTTAAAAAAAAATGCAGTCATTATTCACTTATTTTCAACCTAAACTATGACCTATCCTAATGACTCGGGAGTTGAATAATTCAACTAATTCAACTTATTTTATCATTGCATGATCTTTAACATTTTAGTGTTCTATATTTTTCAAAAGTATACACAAATGATATAAATAGATATAAGATAAAAGTGAAAATTGAAGCCTCATTTATCCTCTTCTCCTGATTCA
>Ga0099826_10001944_pt1 | contig 12942 bp, 3 predicted proteins | sample Mtrugardesep15_FD_76830 | JGI IMG/M metagenome (GOLD analysis project Ga0099826, IMG submission 76830) | Root nodule microbial communities of legume samples collected from California, USA - M. trunc garden sep15 | ecosystem: Host-associated > Plants > Roots > Nodule | place: USA: California... | reverse complement strand
TTTACAATTATTAAAAGAATTGTTTGTTATGAGAGAAACATAGAGTGCGTGCACACAAAAAAATAGAGTTTGTTGGCATCAGATAAAATCGATGCTAAAACTTTGAGAGGAGCACATTCTAAGGTCCCAAGCCGACACCACAAATCAATTCAAATGAGTTGAAATCAAATTTACTAGAAATAAATAGTGTGTTTTAAAAAAAGAAATGTATTAGTAGATTCAAATGAAGGTATAATAGAGATAATAACTTTATCCCTAAAAAAAAAAATATAACTTTAGAAATCCACTTCCTTAATTTTAATATGCTATTCTAAAACGACAATTAAAAAGAAAAGAATGAAGTATTTGTTTAGAGTCTCACACTGAGACACTCACATTTGACAACCCTAACTCCAAAGATATGGATTAATCCTAAAATGACAAATCTTGAACTAGAAAACAATGGGGTTTGAGGCTTGCTAATGGCTTTTAAGATAAGTAAAATATAAAGACATTTGTAAGTGTTTGGAGCCTGGAGATTTTTCTTAAACTCATACACGATTTCCTCACTCTAAAACAAGTGTTTGGAGTCCGAAGATTTTCTTTAAACTCGGGCACAATCTCCTTCCTCTAAAATTATGGTAGTAAGAGAAGAGAAAAAAGGGCTAGACATACCTATAATTAAATAGTAGAAACTTAATTATTTCCCTTCTATAAGGAAACGAATGCTGATCTACATCAACGTTGATACGGACCAGGATTTCCTGCTGCAAAAGCAGCACGCAGTTTCACGCTGTAAGGAATCTTGGCCATTGATTTGTGATCCGATGGTTCAGATTAAAAAATCAATTTTATACGGTAAAACAATCTCAACCGTTAATTAGAGATCGTACGGCCAAAATCTGTTGCAGCGTCTTGCTGTAACAGCACCGAATTCATATCCCATTGATACTAGCATGCTAGTGGGACCTTATTTGGCCTAACCCAATATGGGATAGGGGGGCCACAGAGTCCCCATTACAAAAGGCAGCTGCCGCAGATACATTGAGTAGGACCTTATTGACCCCAACCTCCATATGATCAATCAATAGCTAAGAATCTATTCTGGAAGGGAGTGGATCATGTTTACAGGAGTATGGTACAAAACAAATCCAGATCATCTTATGTATGTAAGTTTGGTTTCGATAAGTTGATTTTAGTTAAAAGTGAATTGAAAATAAGAATAGTATATTTTATACATTCGTGTAAATGTAAATTGAACTATAGATTTATAAATAAAAAATATTATCTAATCGAAGACTATAAATTTTAATTTCAAGTAAAATTAATTTTTGATGTAATATCAATTCTTCGCAACTAAACATGAAATCAATTTTCTAAAAAGAACACATATGTTGGCATTCATACTAGAGTCTTAAGTATAAGTATATTATTCGGTTGTGCTTCAAAAATGCTAGGAAGAGCACATACAGTGGCACTCCTGCAAAATAAATTTGTACGTACACTTGAGCTATGCTTTAAAATAATAAGATAAAACATGATCATACAAAAATACATTGAGAAATATAATAAAGTTTGATTGACAAAGAGTTTTAAGTATATTAACTATCAGTGTTTGTGGTGCGCTTCAATTCGGTTTTGAGATTAAAAATCATTTTAATCATAAGGTAAAAAGTGTGTGGTTTGGTTTGATTCGATCGACTTTTAAAATAAAATCTTAATCAAACAAAATCAAATCAATGCAGTTTGAGTTGAATCAGTTAATGCGGTTTTTTCGAGACAATAGATTTTTTTTTCAACATTAAAATCAAGTTAAAAAACTAAAACAATATATTTTCACCAATGTTTTTGACAATGTTTTAAATTTCATCCGACACTACAATTTTATTTTTATTCAACAATGTTTCTAACTAAGTACATATACCAAATTTAAAAACATGGACAAAAAGTAATCATATTTTGTAGAAAAATGCAAAAGAAAAAGATTTTTATTATTCTCTAAAAGTTCAAGCAGCACAAATACATTTTGAAAATAAAAAACAAAGAAGAAACTTAGCAAGAAAAAAATATATGTCTTTTTATAAAAGTTTTCATTGAGTTTTTATTAGTATTAGTGTAGGTGACATATGTTTAGTTAGTATTTTTTTATGTTGCGGTTTGATTTGATTTGGTTCGGTTAGTAAAATAAAAACAGCAAACCAAACAAACAATGCGGTTGATTAAAAAATATATGTATACATCCGAAACAAACGTGGTTTTTGCGATTCAGTTTAGGTTGATTTGGTTTTGAACACCTCTAATACTATCCAATTGTGCTTTAGAAACACTAGGAGAAACACATATGTTGGCATTCCTACAAAATAAATTTATACATACACATTGATGATGATCTTTGTTCTTAATGAATTTCTGTGTTGTTTATGAAGGTTTAGGAAGGTCATAATATTGAAGATGATCAAAAAGATGAATTTTTTTTTTTTTGAAATCAAAGATAAAGATGTTTGAATAGCATGTTCTTTCAATTTAGTTCTTAGAGCCATACCATATCATCTCAACTTTTTTGTACATTTAACATGCAAATTTAACGTCAAAAACTAAAATGATTAACATATATTACGATGAGATACACATCTAAAAGTTAAAATGGTTGTTTCTTCTTTTCTCGTGACTAGTACTTTCTCCGATTTTATATATAAAAAACATTCAATTTTTTAAATACATTAAATAACTTATACATTTGATCTAAAATTTAGATCAAATACGTCAATTATTCAATAAATATAAAAAAAAAAAATCAAACTTCTTATAAAAGTGGCAAGCAAAAGATACCGTTTATTCTCTTTCTCTCTCACACACTTCCACACACCCACATCAATTTTGCTTCATATTTTCTTGGGCCAGGCAAACAAAAGCCAATAAAAAGGCTTCGTAACATGTAACGTGGGTCCACACTAAACCCCCACGTGTCTAACCAAAAGTGATACCCCACCTGTCAACATTCCATCACTCGATACGTGTTTCATGGACTCACTTGTCCCAAGTAGGGACCACTTTGAAAATTACCCATCAAGAAGTGTGCAAAAAGGGTCCCGTTTAGGGTCCACCCATTAGGCCATTCCTCCTTTGGGTCCCTCATCCACCCTCACATGACCACAATATCAGGTGGACCCATATCCATTTTCACCAATAAATAAACAAATGTAAAATAAAATAAAGATAGCACAACAATAATTAATAAAATTACTCCATATTACTCTTAAAAAAAAATTATTAAAACAATATTAATCTAAAAACGTTAAGATGACATGACACACGACTCTTTCAATTTTACAAGATTTTAAAGATTGAATCTGATCTTAACTATATAACGGTGTTAACTTAAACAGTTTTTCGTCCATTTAAATCTCATAAAATTCAAAACGTTAGTCTTTACAATTACACGCACAAAATATATTGATTTAAAGAAAAAAAAAACTACTAAGTATTAATATATTCTTCAAGAAGATTTTTGTAACTGATTTAAAGTGGTACACTTATTACATAAATTCAAGGGATACAAACATAAAATCAAGAATAAAAATCTTTGTAAAACCATGAATAACGGTTATTTTTATTCTAAACTTTAATTGATAATATTGTTGTTACACATCCAAAAATTAAATTTTGGTAGCTGTAGAGTAGAATAATAACAGTACTACTAGTACCCCCCATTGCACGGTTCAAGAAGCCAACACCACAAATAATGGGCCCCACATTCCCCCACTTTTCTAGTTGACCCACACACACGTGGACCCCACCATTTCCCCTCTCCCACTCACGTGCCCACGTGCTCTTCTCTTTTCAAACAACGTCGTTAACCAAATTCAACGTTCTCTGGTTCTAACTTCTATCAATGCTTCGAAGAAGACCTTGATAATAACTGAAGCTCTTGTCTATCATAAATCTCCAATGAAAAATCCCTCAACATCTGAGTAGTACTTGCTGCAACGGTGCTTGGAGCCATCACTGTTGCTCTAGCTGGAGATTTTGTTGCTGGAGATATAGAACATGAAGCTTGTTGAACTTGAATAACTGGTGTAACCATGGAAGAAACAAAACCGGTTATTGGTCTAGCCAATGTAAAAAACTGTGGTTGGTTTGTTGGAACAACGAAAAAAGCGTTTCCGTTTGGTACAACAGCGTTTGATGGTATAGCCCATACAGGAACCATGTTTTGTTGTAACTGAATTGTGGGTTGTTGAGGAATTAGGTTTAGGTTTGTGTTTGTGTTTATGTTTGAGGATGTTATTAAACCGGTTGAAACAGAAACGGTGCTGTCGTTTATATCTACGTAAGCACTGTTTGAAGGTCGTTTACGTTTCTTTTTCTCAGGTGATTCATCGGATTGTTGGTTTAGTTCTTGGTTAGGGTTTTGGGTTGGGGAAGTGGTGGGGATTTTGAGTGTGCCGTTGACGGACATGGCGATGGCGGGGACTGTGCCGGTACCGGTGGCGGCAATGATAGCTGGCTCCGCGCGTTCGAGGAGCCAACGAATTGTTTCGCCATCGGACTTATGTCCGAGTTCTCGGGTCAACTGAAAGATCCGAGCTGCACATGTGGCAGGCATTCGGATCCTTCGGCCTCGACCCTCGACTTTTGTGTGACGATCTTTTGTGGATGATCTCTTTTGAATCGTTTGTTGGGCTTGAGCTTGAGCTTGAACTTGGGCCTGGGTTTGAGCTTGGGCTTGGGCTTGAACCAAGGCTTTGTTCACTTGCATGGACATAGGTATCCCCGGGGGCACGTGCATGGTCATCGGCATAACTTTTATCGCCGATACATCTTCTATTTCCGGTTCCTCTTTAGGCTCTCCTAGAGTGAGATCAATGTTTCTAGAATTTTCTTCAGCCATGAATGAAGAAATAGAAGGAAATGGATAAGGAAGATGATATAGTTTTGGTTTAGAATTTGAATGCGAGAGTGAAAGTGTGTGTGAATATATATAGCACAAAGAGAGTGTTGAGCTTGAATGAAGTGGGAAAGGGTTGTTATTGAATGTAGGACAGAGAGGGAGGTAGTAACTAGTGATATAGAAGGATGGGACCCTTATGATCCCGTCTCATATGATATTACATGGAAAGAAATCTACGGTGATCGTTATTGGACCCACTATGATAAGGACTAATCCATGTGATGGGTCCCATCTTATGGGGTTGATGTTAGGAGGGTTTTGGTCAATGTTATACACTTGTTTGGCAAACTACACAAAACAATTGTTAAAAAGAGAGTGAATGATAGGAAGAGGATGAAAAGAAGAAAAAGAAAGAAAAAAAGAGAGTATGGAGCTTGATAAGATTCTTTCTTGCATGATTAATTGATGATGGCATGAACTATTTGAAGGATAAGAAAAATGATTCTTTTCTATTTGGATAAATCTTTTTTCATATATAACCTCACAGGCTCGATACATATTTGACTTAATTACATTTTTAACCTCCTAAGTTTTTTAAAGTTGTAATTTTGGTCCCTAAAAAAAAAATCTTTATAGGCCCCCTAAGTATACTTGTTGTTGCAATTTGGCCTCTTAGCCCAATTTTAACTAAGTCAACGCTGACGTGGCGCTCACTTCAATATTTTTGTATTTTTAATAAAAAAAATTATTTTGTAATTAAAAAAATAATAATAAATTTTTTTATTTTTAATTGTTATTATAAAATAATTATTTTTTTTAAAATTTTGTAATAAAAAATTACATATGTGGCGCTCACGTGTTCATTGACTGAGTCAAAATTGACGTGGGGGGCCAAAATTGCAACATAAAATAAACTTAGAAGGCCTGAAAAAGTTATTTTTTTAGGGGGTTAAAATTACAACTTTAGTAAACTTATATGTGTGAAAAATCAAAATTGAATAGTTTTTATAACACAATGGAGTTAAAAACATGATGCTACTTGTATAATAAGAAAAAGAAGATGTGTGTTATTTTTACATAAAAACCAGATATTGCATGTCGAGCATTGTATGGAATACATTTAGAGTTACCAATGATTTGATTTCTATCTTAGTCTGAATTGGATATTATCTACGTCCAACTATTAATTAAAAATAAAATAATGTCAAAATATAATATAAGGTAAATAGTCGAGTAAATAGGCAATTACCTTCCTGAAATTATAAGTTTCGTCAATTACCTTCATGAAATTAACAAAACGTCAATTACTCCCTTGAAATTGCACAACGTTAATCAATTTATCCCTTCCGTCAAATTTTTCGGTTAGTCAATATGACGTTTTGTAAATACCCTCCCTGAAGTTTTGCACTTATGTGCAAAATGTCCCCCGAGCTTGAAAATTTATATTTTTTTCTTATTCTTAACTCAAAAGATATTAAAGACAAACAATTAACAGTTAACTTTAATACTTTACATTGCTCTTTCATTCTTAAAGGGGTCTGTTATTTTATTTTGTTTCTGTTATGTCATTTGGTTGTTCAATTCTCTATAACTTATGACTTATTTATTTAAAGGGTAATGTTAACCGGTGCCCCGGGGCACGCTTATTTAAATACAGACACGCCAATTCCAGGGGGGTAATTCACAACATTCCTCATGCCTCATGAATAATTAATTATAGCAATTTCTTAAGATAAGTTTGAATAAAATTATTCTATCTTAAAAATTGAACTAAACATGCATTTTGTTAAAGTAATATGAAATTATTAATTCTGCATTATTTTTAGAGGATATATTATTACTGTAATCTTAAATATTAAAGATAATCGTTAATTGTTTGTATTTAATATCTTTTGAGTCAATGATCAGAAAAAAAACATATAAATTTTTAAGTTTGGCGGGTATTTTGTACATAAGTGTAAAACTTCACTGGGGTATTTGCAAAACGTCATGTTGACTAACAAAAAAATTTGACGGAGGGGGTAAATTGATTAACGTTGTGCAATTTCAGGGGGGTAATTGACGTTTTGTTAATTTCAGGGGGGTAATTGACGAAACTTACAATTTCAGGGGGGTAATTGCTTATTTACTCATAAATAATCATTTTAATATTTGAATGTGTAATGAATATAATAATATATAGTTCCTCAACGCGTCAAAATTTCAAAGTACTTTTTGATTGTGCACTACTCTAGTCAAAATAGTCTTTGACATTAAAATGCTCCGCTATATAGTTATGCCAGTCCGTATAAGTACTTACATAATAGTCTCGATAAGAAAAGAGCGACTATCAATATTAAAGGATAATTTAACCTCAGAGACTACTTTGACTAATGGAGTACACAATCAAAAACTATTTTAGAATTTCGATACATTAAATAACAATTGTAACTATTTGTTACACATTTATAGACAAAAATGACTATTTAGTACTTACATTATAATGTAAAAATAATAATATCAAAATATAGTGTCAAATGTCGATTTTAAATGACACGTATACAACTACTTAAAAGATTGTTTTTTGACACAAACTTCCTACAAGAAATTAAAGTATTGGCTAAAGTTGAATGCATTTAATTGATCATACATCTGAGGAGAGTTTTGTTAAAGAATGTTCTTAACACATTTGTTAGCATTTTTCATCTAATTAAGGAGGATAATACTTTTGTCTCATAAATCATGTATTCAATTTTTAAAAGTATAAACATCCTTGTTTTCAATACAAAATTATTACTTTTAAATTACGTAACATTATATACTTAAAAGAGCATAAGTTAACAAGACTATAAATCTAATGAACTACATAAAAGTGGAGATTGACGATAGAACACGAAATATCACACACTTAGCCAAAACAGTAGAGTATAATATATGAGAAAAACTAAAAATCATTATGAAAAAGTAAAATAAAAAAGTAAGAAATTATAAGATGGCCCAAAAGATACATCAAATGTGGGGAATTCCCTTTGACGTAGGAGATTAAGATAAGAAATGACATCATAATATAAAAATGATAAGGAAATTGTTGTGCTTTTAGACTAGAAAGTTTAATGACAAACTACAAAATAAAGAAAACAAAACATAATAGAAAAAAGACAGCATTGACAAAGATCTGAAATCGAAAAGTCAATACTACATGAGCGTGTGCTGTGTGCATGTGTGTGTATCTTTGTAGAAGAGTATACATCATAGGATGCGTGAAAGAAATAGTGAATGATTCATATTTCAGATATGTTAGCTTCAACAAATTATGCTTTTGGGTTTTGACAATATGTTTCCAAAAGAAAATTTTAGTTGAAAAATCATTGATTTTTTAAGAACTATTTACAATTCTTAATGAAGATTATAAGAGTAACTACAAATATTGATCTTAATACAAGGAAATTCTTCATTATTTCTTAATGAAGATTATAAGAGTAACTACAAATATTGATCTTAATATAAGGAAATTCGTCATTATTTTTAAGATATTTGGTTGATGTGTATATGAATCATTTAGAGGAGCATAACATGTGGCGGATTTTTCAAAACTAAGTTGGTATCTACCGCTCAGATGTTAGGTATAGGATGAAACTCTATTCTTTTGAATTTATCATCTCAATGTTAAATGAGATCATAAGCAATTTTTAACAAAGTTGGATGAAAATGGGTAACAATTTAAATACTTTATGATTTAAACGACTAATATGTTACAAGAAAATAATTAAAGAAATAATTTGTAACAAAAAATAATTAAAAGATTAATTTATTACAAACATCTAACTTAAATGACCGCCGGAGTATTTGACCTTATATATAAAAGATATTTTTCAATTTTATTTAAAGAATAACAAATTTGATATATTTATTAAATATTAAAATTACCAATAGTTTTAATTTCTTTTTTATTTTTAATGAGCTTATGAGCCAAAAATAAAATAAAAATTGGGTGAGAAAAAAATGCAAACTCGCTTAAAACAAAACGAGTCTACCACCACATTAACACCAAGCTTGCATCTAAAAATATAAATTCGGACGTGTTTAAAAATTAACACTACAATTTAAGATCAGTGATTATGTCATCCCTTCTAGCTGATGTATCTGTTTTGGAAAATGTTAAATAGTACCCGCATGACCATTGATTAAACAAGACCGTCTTATTTTTATCCTTGTTGGTCTAGACAATTGGATTTGTTTTTCTTACACAAGCGGGGTAGATTTCGTGGTACTTAACCCAACCATCGTTTGGTTTAACCTCTTATGCTCATTCCATTACACTATTTTTTTTTGAAAACTTGGTATCCGATCTAAGGACAGACTAATTCAAGAGGACCAATCCTACCGCCCACTTGTGAGGGCCCCGTTCTAAGCCAGAGCAAAGCTCTGTATGAACTTGTCCACCGAAATTAACATCAGAGGGATTTGAACCTGGGACCTTGAAAGGAGTACACTCCAAAATCTCAAACCAACCACTAGACCAACCCCAAATAGAGTCATTCCATTACACTACTTAATTCTCAAAATTAGATATAAACTCGTGATCTTTAGTGAAACTAAAATTGACCATAATTATCACATCCAATTACTCACATTGTATCAAAAGATTTAACAATCGGAGAAGTTTTCTTTAAATCACTATCCTTAACCCAATCTCAAGTGAGCGGGTTTCTAAGATCTCTATTAAAAAGTAATGTGGGGCTTAAACCTTTTTAAAACATATTATTATAATAAATTATTTGTAACATCACCAACACATAAAATATATTTCAATAGCCTATAGGATAAACTCAAACTCCAATTCAATTCAAATTCAATTTTTTTTTCTCACTATTATTATTACAAGAACAAGAACAATTTTGGATGGGACTAGGCTTAAAAGTGATAAATACTCGGTCCATAGCACAATTAAAACAAACAAATATGACCATAACTTTTTATTCTTAGCTTGTCTTATTTCATACGTATACATGATGCAGAAAGTGATGGGTGGCTCCACTTTTATTTCTCCATGCACCCCCTCTTTTGAGGGGCCAGCCAGGGTTTGAAGAAGGTTACGATTGGGACCCTATATGTGTGTGGTGCGCACGCTAACAATGGGCCACACCCACATATAAAGGTAAGTGAGTCCCACTTTATGGTGTGTGTGCCTCTGGCTGCTACTTGATCCGTACGACTCACATTGTGGGTCCTACTTTTTTATCTGTCAATCCAACGGCTGGTTTCTTTCCTTGTGGGCCCATGCACAAACATGAGGTTATGACCATGCTGTGTTTTTGGTTGGGGTACCTCTCTATACCCTCACTTTGAAAGTGGACCACAAAGGAAAAAAATAGTGGTGGACCCTTTGCTAGGTCATGTGGTACCCACCATTATATTTACAGACTCTCCATTCATCCACCTATTGGTTTTTGGGTTGGGTTATGTAATGAGTTGGGACCCTCCAATTCAATGGCAAAATGGGTATTGACTATTGACTTAGACACATTTTTCTCAATTGGTCCCTACTTTTTTTGTGTAATTAAATGATTTTTACCTCTTTTAATACTTACTTCTGGATGGGGGGACCTTTACTTGTGGGGCCTGTTCCCTGCAACTTATGGTGTGTAGGGTGACCCCTCTACGGTGTCCTACAAAGTGTTTTTTATTCAACAAAAAGTTTAATTATTTGTTAATTAGTTTTTATCCTACCAACTCTTGTCTACTTCTAGTACGTAATAGTTGCATGACAAAATGTAAATATTTTGTTCGATAACTTTATTTTATTTTCTATCCATCAATAAAAATTTTTTTTGAAGCAATAAGTGTTTTTAGTTAGGTACCTTTCTTTTCTTTATAAACGTTGAATTTTAGTTAGGTATTTGGTACTCAAACTCTAAGCTTAAAATTACATGTAAAATGACTAAAATAAAAATGACACAACATAAGTGTTTGTATGTTTTCAATAGAACATGTTAATTTTGTTTTACTGTAATTTTTTATCTAAATAATATAAGAGCATCAATATGAAGTTTTTGTTTTCTTCAAAAAACAAAGTGACAAACAGAATTAAGTACACACAAAGTGAAAAATATCAGATTTGAATTGGCAACATCATTTAAATATATCCAGCCTAACAATATCTATAGTATTGATTGTGTTAACCTAACACATAATATCAAGTTTATTATACTATATTATTATGCACTTATGACAATAGTTTGCTCTAAATGTTAGTAAGAACCATTTATTTGCAATTTTTCTTAATATCTATTTGAAAAATCTTAAAATAACACTTAATATAAAACAAAGAAAGTGTTTCATTTGTTGGAGAATGATATAATGTGTTTTTAGGATCTATGTTATAGAGTCAAATGAGATAGGTTTTAAAAGAAAAAGAATGTATATATTATAATGGCAAATATGTTTTAACTTATATTTTTCAATATGATATTTTTTTATTGATGATCATTGAATTATAATTTTTTTTTCAAGGTCTAAGGTACAATTCTCCCTAATATCAATATCAATGGGTTAATTTACCTTCAAATTTTGTTTTTATTGATTATCATTGATCAATACCCCTATAATATTCTTTAATGAGAACTTCCAAAGACATTTTGTTAAAAAATTAAAAAATACATATTTCATATTAGAAATCAAAATTTTAAACTTCTAAGAAGTTATGCACAACTTTTAACATTGTGCTTCTATATTTGTTACTAACCAAACCAATGTTCCAAGACACTCAATGTCATTTTCTTTGTTTGTTTAGTTGGTGTGAATGGTGGGAGGAACTATTCCATTGGATGAGAATGAAGTTTGCTACTATTTCATTGAGGTGGGGCCCTCCTTTTCTTGATTCACATGATTGTCGGTGAATGGTGATTGATCAGGGAGAGAGCCTGTGTGTATCTCTCTCTCTGTGATAGAGATATAGATAGATGGCATGATGCATGAGATAATGCTTCCTTCTTACTTTCTGTGTTACTTTGGCAAATTGAATTTGTTTTGTTGTCTTATTTATTCTACTTAAATATCAATATGCTGTACTATTCTCAAGTGGATAATTAATAGATTATTTAATTTATATACCTTTACATTCTAATAAAAAACACAGGAAGTAAATAATTTTAAAAAGGTGGGTTTTCTAAAGAATCTAGTGTATGTTTCAAAAGTTGCTCTTTAGGAGAAGCAGAGATGTATGACAAATCTTTTTTAGATAGTAATAGTACCATTTGATTTGGTTTAGTTTTTTCCTCAAGTAAATGTTTGTAATCAATTTTTAAATAAAACTTTTGCAAATTAAATTAATTTACTCTTTTAGGGGTTCTTTTGTTATTGGAAAAAGAAAAAAAAAAAATCCATTTTGGTCTACAATTATTTGGTTGGCTACTATTTGAGTGGTATGGAAGAAACACAATGCAAGAATTTTTCATAATTCAAAGCTTTCGTTGGACTAGCTACTTAAGCGTATTAAACTTCATTCATGGTGGTGGTGATTGAAATCGCAACTCATTATTTTTGCGATTATAACGTATGGTGGTCCAACCTGTTAGTTTGTCTTGGTTATTTTACTTTGCAATATTTCATTTTTCTTCTTTTTTCATTGTGCGTCAAAGAGAGGTTTTATCTAATATATCTTCTGGCCTCTTAAAAGAAAAATTTAATTTACTCTTTCATCTTATTTCCTTCACAATTACTTTAATTTTAACTTCTCTATAAAAATATGCAATCTTAGAAGAGCATGTTTAATATTGCTTGGCTCAACTTTGATGGAACAATGTGTAAAGATTGAATGGAAATCAACACAAAAACTGTGTACAAATTGAAGAAGAAATAGAGAGACAAGGTTTATAGGTTTTCTACTTTGTGTGTGTGTGTGTGTGTGTGTGAGAGAGAGAGAGAGAGAGAGAGAGAGAGAGAGAAAGAGAGAGAGAGAGAGAGAGAGAGAGAGATTAAAACTTGTAAATCTTATTGATGAATTAAATTAGCTATGTACAAGTGCTATGAAGTATTTATACATCAAGTGATGTAACAAACTAATGAAACAAACTCCTAACAAACTTTATTAC
>Ga0099826_10001942_pt1 | contig 12950 bp, 4 predicted proteins | sample Mtrugardesep15_FD_76830 | JGI IMG/M metagenome (GOLD analysis project Ga0099826, IMG submission 76830) | Root nodule microbial communities of legume samples collected from California, USA - M. trunc garden sep15 | ecosystem: Host-associated > Plants > Roots > Nodule | place: USA: California... | reverse complement strand
CAAATCTATCCTAACAGGCTCTGAAGGGTAATTATCCACTAATCAAACCAAAAACATCACAAAATTAACCAAAACACAATACAATCGTCAAATTCAACAATCACAACAACAAAAAATCAAAATTTACACAAAAACAAAACCCAATTGATGAAATTGAAGAACTTACAAGCATAAGCTTTTTCTAGGGTTTCAAGCTGATACGGTGTTTTCATCTGTCGTTTAGGCTTACTCTGCCCCTCATTTGAAACCGCAATTTTGCCATCATCTGCACCACCCCTTTTCCGATCACTCTCTCCCTCCGAACTACCTTCACCTTCCATCGAAGAAAATCGATGAAAGATCGAAACTTTGCTTCACAAAACCTAGAAATCGCAAGAACCCTAAACAGAAGAAGAAAAAGCAAAAACTAGGGTTTGCCAATAGAATCAATTTCGTGATTTTGTATATTTATTCTTTTTCTCTCTCTTGAATCAAATTTCCGTGATAATCAAGCAACGGAAAAGCACAAGAAATTCGATAACGAAAATCGAAAAAATGAATGAATAATAGGAACAAACAATAAACGAAGAAAAAAAAAGAGTGCTATTGAAGAAAATTGAAAAGAAAGATCAATGAAGAAGAATAAAAGAAAAGAATATTAATTATAAAAATCCCAATCGAAAATCCAAAATAATAAATCAATTTCAAAACAGTTCCTCTTGACTCTTACAATTTCATTACAACCTTTCATATTAAATTTTCCTTTTTTTATAAAATTAAATTATCTTTATCTTGTTGAATATTAATCAGATTTTTTTTTTTATGAATGAACGGTGTGATTTGTGTTTGTGAGTGTGTATGTTGTTCCTGTCAAAGAGAAGAAAATTATTGTCTTTTCTTTTTGTTTGGGTTTTTTAGTTGCACTACCTTAAATAAATATCTTGGTGTTATGTTATCTTATGTTTTTTAATTAAAAAATGCTTTTGGTTACATGATGTTTTCTGTGACTGCATGCATGTGTGTGTCCCTTGTGGAACATTTTTGGATGTTCTTGTCTGGGATTTTTGTTTTTTACTTTATAAATTAATCATTTTTCTTGTTCTTTCTAGTGTGTAAATTGTGTAGCCTTACTATTGAAGAGGTTTGGATTGTGTGTGGAACAATTTATTTGGTTTAGGAAAGAGAGGTGAATGGAATGAAATGAATTGATGGATGACTCTCCTTAGGATTGATTCTATAAAAGCTTGTTTTCACGTTTTCGGCTAAGGTTAGGAAGCTTGGTTTGGTTGATTTTCGTTTATTTTTGTTTCGCGTTTATGTTTTTGTGGGCCCGGTTTGTTGCATGGGACCACCATCAGAAATTGGGCTTTCTTTCGTAATTAGTTTCCGAAAGTTGCTCTTTACCCAAATAGTTTTGTTCATTCTCAAAGTAAAAGTCGAAAATGTCCGACACAAGTTAACTAGCGCAGCGTGTATTAACTTGCGTTGAGTACTATTTTCGTTCTAAACCCAGCAGGCAACCACAAAGCTTTATTTCTTCTTTCCCTCCACTCCTAAAAACCCAATATGTAACTAATATTATATATTATATAAATATATGAAATGAATTTTTTTTTTGGCCGATTATGTCACACCAATTATTACCCGCATTACGTAGTTTAACGATGAATTTCTGTCATTTTGACCGTTTATGTGAGATTATGTAATTTTATAAATTTATGGACAAATTTGTGTAATTTGGATCATTTACGTGTCATTAAGTGTGTTTAAGTGATTACGGGTCATTACCGATAAATTTGTGAAATTTGGATCGTTTTGATCGTTATGTGTGATTGTGAGAAAAACAATGTTTTTGTGTAATTTTGATCGATTATGTCGTATTATCCGATAATCTTGTTAAACTGCCGTAATTCGGTTAAGTTATGAACGTGACTTGATTACGGGTCATTTTGAACTTTTTTTAATACTTGTCCAATACTGAACAACATTTAATGTTGTTTCTGGCTTCTGCTATGAACGTGAGTTCGTGAGTTAACTCACGCTTATTTTTTAAAAAAATTAACACTAGCGTGACTTAAGTCACGCTACGTGACTTAACTCAGTTTAAGTTTACACTAGCGTGACTTAAGTCACTTAAGGGCATTTTGGTCATTTCTTTTGGGAATGAGCAAATCCGTTTGGGTAAAGAGGAGGATTCTTAGTTTCCTACTTATGTATTCTCACGATAAGAATGTTGTTCACACTTCACTCAATGTAGAAAACATAAGTAATTTACCAATATAGCTTTCGATGGATTTTAACCGGCAGTAGTTAACTGTTGATGGCATTTACGTTTTTTTTTTTTGTGTGTTTCAACCTTGTTTAAAGTGTGAACAACAATTTTCTTCTTGTGCTCTCTATTTTCTTTACGATGATATTCATAGATTTTGGATTTTATAAACCGAACAAATCCAAACTATGATTGGATTATATAATTTGAATTGTTTTTTCTGTAAGTTCTTAGTAAAAGAAGAATGTTTAGGGGATTTTTGAATTTTATAATTTCAAAAAAACGAGAAATGCGCTCTATTTTTTGGAGTGTTCGAATTATAAAATCCGAATGATGAAAAACTTTTTTTTTCACCCAAAAGAGGGGAAAGCTCATTTTGGGTTATAGAATCCGAAAAATCCATGAGCATTTTCGTAAAAAATAAAATAAAAAAATTAGACACGCGAGAAATGAATAAGGTGAAAGAGGTAATAGTCTTAGTTCGTCAATCTTTGACGAGATGTTTGACATGTCATGTGTTATTTACGACAAATTCCACTTGTATCATTACCAAACACTGCTTTACGAAGAATCAAAATTGTTAGTAATGATATATTTTTGTTGAAATACGTGCGTTAGTCGAGAATTTTGACTACAGACAATTAAAAATTCTCTTGATGTGTTTAGTTCATTGGATCTGACATCTTTAAACTTAAATTGACACTTGTTTTTTAGTCATACTATTAGCCTGTATAACACATACATGGAGGAAAGGAAACATGAGTGCGGATTAGCATGCCAATTATAGTTTTTGTTTTAATGATTTACTCCCTCCGTTGCTAATTATAAACAAATTTGATTTTTTAGGTTCTTTCAATTAATGATGTATGTGTCCGGATGGAGTGCATACATCATTAATTGAATGAACCTAAAAAGTCAAATTTGCTTATAATTGGCAATGGATGGAGTGCATATTAACGTTCGTGATCCTCCTCCTAGTTAGCTTAATATTCTCCTCGTTTACGATGTTTCAAGGGCTTACATTGACAGAGCCTGTAAAAAAAAATCAGGTGGATCAGTGGTGGGTCTTCTTCTTTTTTTGGCCAATTTTTTTTTTTAAAACATATAATTTCTTATCAGTATGTTTTATTATTAGTTAGTTTAGTTCTAGAGACTAGAAACTTATTATCTGTTGAACGTGGTTCAAACCAATGTTTCAAAATCTAAATTGGTTATCAACTCGGTCAAATTATTGGGTCATTGATCAAACATTTAGGTTCAAATATTTTGTGTCCCGTATTTTTAATTGAGGAATATAGAAAATTATTTTAATTTGTACCAAAAAAAAAATTATTTTAATAAAAAATTATTATCATATTAATAATTATAATGTTTGACATTGTTTTGTAGACATGTTTTAAATTCTAAATTTTGTAACTTTCATTTAATATCTTTTGAATATGACTATTATTAAGCCTTCTTTTTTTGTCCCAAGTTAGATCATGACCGATGCACAAACTATCACTCTAGCTTGATAAGCCTTACTAAGTCTAGCTAACTCCACATACCAAGGTTCAAACATAAAATTAAATCATTTAACTTATATTTTAAATAAGTATTTACCATAATTATACATCTAAAGACTTGGAAGACAAAGAATACAATACCAACCAATACAAGGTCAATCCCGCACCTATAAGAATTAAGTATAGCTACTTCAAGACAACACAATATGCAACATAGTCACTAGAGACCGCCACAAATTATATTATACGACGACAAAAGGAACCTATGAAAATCAATAATCGATAAACTAGTTTGTCTTTGACTCAACAATTACGTTTTGCCTAAAGCCTTACGATGCACGTACATAAAAAGTTATATTTTTCCACTTGCTTTGATCAATATTTAAACAAAAACAATTATCTCATCTCCTTCACAAAAATTAATTATGGATTTTCATCTTCCTTGTTAGAATTTTTCTTGCCGGAGATTCCTTGATTCCACATCGATAAGGGTCTATTAAATCATGGAGGATTGACGTATAATTACATGAAAAATCTTTAAGGACATCGTGATCAACGAGTCTCATACTATTTAACTATTTGTTCCTTTTGCTGATCTTGATAGTTGATTTAATATTAGGTTTGATTTGATTGTCAAAGATGTTCATAGAGTTGTAGTTGATGATCTAATTCAACAAAATCTCAAAAGAGATCACGAGAACCTCGTAAGGTGGTGTTTACTGGTGTTTTTGGTAAACGATAAGACTAGTTTTAGACAATTACTTGCACGGTCAAACTAGAAATTCTAAGGCATGTTGTGCAATCCTTTTCCAGAAAATGTGTGAATGTTCATAATATTTATAGTTTACTTTATGAACAAGATGAATAAAACTGTTTTGTATGAATGTAAACTGCATTTCGACATAAACTAGAAAGATGTTTGAAAGTAAAAACAGTAAAAGACTTAAAATTCTAAAGGGCAAAGAAACTTAAATAAAAGTAAATTCCATTGCATTGAAATAAAAATGGTTCAACAAATCTTTGCATACATTCTGACTCTTTTATCTACGTTGGTACTTTGAGTGTATGAATTACGTAAATGAGATTTGTGACCCGTTTTTCCTATGAAAAACTATTATTTATACATAAGAAAAATAACTGCAAAGACCAACGGCTAGAAACTACATTCCTTCGACAACTGCCATGTGTTTTTCACGTGTCTGAACTTTCAAACTTGTCTTTTCAAAAAAGATTCAAAATCTTCAAAGACTTCACTAGACGAAAACTACATCTAAGGCTTCACCATTTTTCGAAAGCTACATCTAAGGCTTCTCCATTTAGCGAAGACTACATCTAAGGCATCTCCATTTGCCGAAGACTACATCTAAGGCTTCTCCAATTGTCAAATCACACCTTCTTGGTCAAAATCTTGGCTTCTCCAAAATCAACATATCTTTTCTTTGGACTTAGAAAATCTTGTAGTCTCGTATCTTTCTATTTCTGTCGAAAAACATACTTAAAAATACCGGCTAACAAGTGAGAAAAGCAATAGCACAAAAAAACACTAAAAAAAAAATATATAAAAAAGGGTCAACTTTAGACCATCTATATTTGTGGGGCTTTCAATTTTGGGGCTTATAGAAAAAGGGGCTCATTATCCTTGAGTATTTTAATCCCCTTAATGTATAAGTTGAGGCTCAAATTTTCAAAACCCCTTAAATTGACAGCACTAGGTAGTTCTAGTGACTATTAACTTGTTATATGTTAAACACGGTTCAAACCAATGTTTCAAAATCTGAATTGGTTATCAACTCGGTCAAACTACTGGGTCATTGTTCGAACCAAAGTTTCAAATAATTTCTCATCTTGAGACTAAAAATGATTTTTTTTCTACAAAATTGTTTTTTTTAATCTTAAAACAAACACTAAAAAGATAAAAAGAAAATAGTGATTTTTTAATTAAAAAATCTCAAACAATGTTAGAACTTGATGTATATAGTAGGTTATTTATCAATATTTAATTTAATTTTAAATATTTGAATTTTTATTTTTTGGTGAAGGTCATACGAGAAAAAAAAAAAAGCTAACTAGAAATCAAAAGCATCAAAGTTGAGCAAAGAGAGCAGCCCATCAGGAGATGTCCCCCAAGTTGTTACCTCGAGAGTAGAGTTTCTTCCCAACCTAGCCAAAAAAATTGCACGTACATTGCCTTCACGGAGCACTTGTTTGAACACCAAACCTTGGAGATGATCCAACAAACTTGTGATTTTAGCTGGTAAAGAAGCATAAGCATGAAAGGAGTGAGATTGTCTGTCCATAAGTAGGTTTATGATCTCAGATGAGTCTGTCTCACACTCAACAAGCAACACCAAATTGTTTAACAAAAGGACCAAACTAGTATAAATTCCAAACAACTCAACAATAAACGCATCACCGCAACCATCATTAGATGAGAATCCTGCTACCCAATTTCCTACAACATCGTGAATTAATCCTCTGAACCGATGACACCACTTTGGTCACAACTTCCATCCACATTGAGTTTAAATTTACCCAATGGAAGAGCTTTCCATTTAATCTTACTTCTATTATTTGAAAATAGATTATGAAAAGAATGTTACCGTACAATTTTTTATTTTAATTTGTTGGATTTATGTATTAAATTTTTGGTTGTATTTTTTAAGTTTTTAAACTTTGGACAGATATTATCCACTCTATAAATATATTCTTTATTTTAATTTTTTATTATAATTTACATTTGGCATTGTAATTATTATTACTTAATTTTTTTTGAAAGATTATTTAAATTTTTTATTTTCACTAGAAAATATGGATTACATTATCCATATTAATATGACTTTGGAGAAGATTTTATATTATGAATGCTTTTTTTTTGCCAGTTTTATTCCAAAAGTTATTTATTAATATTTATATATTTTTTATTTTTATAAATTGATTTTGAAAATGAATGTTATCGAGCTGATTTTCTAAGTTTTTTTTTGGCGTGCTAGATTATTGAACATAGGTGAGTCTGGTGATCAAATTTTCAACCAAATAATTATAGGATGACCTGCATATTGATGGCTTTTATAAACAAAAATTTAAATTTTACTTTTTAAATTTTTCGGTGGATGCTATGATCTCCATAAATAAATATTTTTAAATGTATTTTTGTTTTATATAATTTATATTTGGTATTCTAATTTGTTTTTTTTTTCTTCCATATTCATATGATTTTGGATAGATTTTATATTTTGAAGTTATAGTATCTATTAATTTTTTTTTTTTAGTTTGAATACTTTTATTATTTTTTATTTAATTTAACTTCTTATTTAGTTAATTTTATTTATTATTCCAAATTGCATATTAGATCTGTGATGCACATTCATAAACAATTTCTTTCATGTTCATATGATTTTGGATAGATTTTATATTTTGGAAGTTATAGTATTTAATAAAATCATCTGCTTTAGTTTGAATCCTTTTAATCTTTTTGGTTCAATACAATCCCTGATTTAGTTAATTTTATTTATTATTCCACATTGCAGATTAAATTTGTGATGCAGATTCAAAGACATTTTCTTCCATATTCATATGATTTTGGATAGATTTTATATTTTGAAAGTTATAATATATAATAAAATCATTTGATTTAGTTTGAATCCTTTTAATATAATTGATTTAATATTTTGTCAAAAAAAAATTTGATTTAATATAACTCTTGATTTAGTTAATTTTATTTTTTATTCAACATTGCAGATTAAATCTGTGATGCATACTACAAACATTTTCTTCCATATTTATATGATTTTGGATAGATTTTATATTTTGGAAGTTATGGTATATAATAAAATCTTTTTTTTTTTAAGTTTGAATCCTTTTAATATTTTTGATTTAATTTAATTCCTGATTTAGTTAATTATATTTATTATTCCACGTTGCAGATTAAATCTGTGATCCAGATTTGAGACCGTTTCTTCCATACTCGTATGATTTCGAATAGATTTTATATTTGGAAGTTATAGTATATAATAAAATCAATTTTTTTTTTTAGTTTGAATCCTTTTAATATTTTTGATTTAACACAGTTTCTGATTTAGTTAATTTTATTTATTATTCCACATTGCAGATTAAATTTGTGATGCAGATTTAGAGACATGAGTATTACAATTACTTTTATGTTGTCATTTATATGTAGGCATTTTTATCGTTTTATCTTATTAACTTGGATAATATGAGTTTGTTTATGGATTTATTATTTTTGTTGTTAGTGATGTTGAATTTTTATTTGTTTAGATATACTATGTGACACCCACAACTTTCGTTAATTTGTTTTTAATTTCTACCAAAAAAATCAATTTTAAATTAAAGTATTATTCTTTTTAAAACTTTTTTAAATAAATATTTAATATCTATAAAAATATATAGAAATTTTTAATTAAAAGTTTATTTCCTTTTTTCTAATATACTTTTAGCTTTAACTTTTGACCAAGTATCCTTTTTTTGACTAGACTGGAAATAATATTTCAATTTTTCATTAAATGAGACAAAGAATAGTATTAAAACACGTGAGAAAAGTAGATGATACATCGATATATATAGAGTGTAGCGTTGGATAGAGAGATGCATATCAAAGAGGTAAACAAACCATATTGTTATTAATACAATGAAAACGATGGAAGCATTGTCTTTTTTGTTGACAATGTTAACGATTGTCATATCTACCACAACAACAACATCACAATCACCCATTCAAAATTTTCTTAACTGTTTTTCTCATAATTCTCAAGCTTCAAACTTTGTTGCCTCTGAAGTCATTTACACACCAAACAATACCTCGTTCTCAGCCATACTAAATGTAAGAATACTAAACAAGATATTTAAAACAACAACACCACTAAAACCTTTGGCAATTATAACTGCAAAAGATGTTTCTCATGTCCAAGCAACAATTAAATGTGCCAAAAGTAACAACATTCAGATAAGAATTCGAAGTGGAGGACATGACTATGAAGGTTTCTCATATTTATCAGATGTGCCTTTTATTATACTTGACATGTTTCATCTCAATTCAGTTGATGTCAATTTACAAGAATCAACAGCATGGGTTGAATCAGGTGCAACACTTGGTAAGATTTATTATACAATTGGAAATAAAAACAATTCTCTTGCTTTTCCATCTGGGGTCTGTTTTACTGTAGGTGCTGGTGGTCATTTTTCTGGTGGTGGTTATGGAAATTTGATGAGAAAATTTGGTCTTTCTATTGATAATATCATTGACGCAAAAATTGTTGACGTCAATGGTAATATTCTTGATAGAAAGTCAATGGGAGAAGATCTCTTTTGGGCTATCAGAGGTGGTGGTGGTGCTAGTTTTGGCGTTATTCTTTCATGGAAACTCAAATTGGTTCAAGTTACACCACGTGTTATTGTTTTCAATGTGAAAAGGAATGCAGATGAAGGTGCAACCGATGTTATTTACAAATGGCAATTAGTTGCACCAAAATTGCATGAAGATCTTTTCATTAGGGTGAAACCTATTGTTGTTAAAATTGGTCAAGAGGGAAAAAAGATAGTACAAGTTAATTTTATTGGCCAATTTTTAGGGACAATTGAAAGACTTTTACCTTTGATGAACGAGAGTTTCCCTGAATTAGGTTTGAAAAAAAGTGATTGTATGTCAATGCCTTGGGTTAATTCAACTCTTTTTTGGTGGAATAAGCCAATTGGTACTCCTCTAGAAACATTGTTGGATGAACCAAAAGAGTCTCAAGCAATTAATTTCAAAGCTCAATCAGATTATGTGAAAAAACCTATTTCAAAGAAAGATATAGAATCGATATGGAAAATGATGATTGATGGTGAGACGTTGTTTATGGAATGGAATCCTTATGGTGGAAGGATGGAAGAGATATTGTCATCAGAAACACCGTTTCCCCACAGAGCAGGGAACTTGTTCTTGATTGAGTATTATAATACTTGGATTGAAGAATCTCCTGAAGCTATTAAACGTAATGTGAATTTTTCAAGGTCATTTTATAAATTCATGACACCATTTGTTTCAAATTCTCCAAGGGAGGCCTTTCTCAACTATAGAGATGGTGATATTGGTGCCAATCATCCAAGTAACGTAACAAAAATCAACATTTCTAGAACTTACGGAAGCAAATATTTCAAAGAAAATTTTGAAAGATTAATGAGTGTTAAAACCAAGGTTGATCCTGATAACTTTTTTAGATATGAACAGAGCATACCTACTCGATCATCTAAAAGTCATATGTAATGTCAATTCTTGTGAAATAACTGGCATGATACAATTACAAATAATATTACAATGAATGCATTACAATCTATCTTCCATCATGTGTGTGTGTGTGTGTGTGTGTATATATATATATATCTTCTATCTATCTATCTATCTTGTATATATTATATTATTATATTATATCTTTGCAATCGAACCTTGGACTATTCTAATGCAAATATTGTGCTGATGTGACACTCTACAAATTCTCTCCCATCTCTAACAACCTTGGAACTCTCCACTTTATCAATTAAACGTGTAGCCCCGCTTGAAACCGTGCAACTCTCCACTATATCTATTTAATGTCTAATTATATCATACATTTCATTTCATACCAAAAAACCGATGCATTCAATGTCTTTTTATAATAATACAAATTAGAGTAAAATACACCCTTCTCTGAGAGGAGCTGCAATTGCATTACACTCCCCTCTTATGCAAAATATATTAGAAAATATTACATTTTTCTCCCTTGAGAAAAGATTGAATTACGCTCCCCATTCTCTAATGTTTAAATCTACACATTCCTCCCTTAATAATTGTATTTTTATTTCTTAATAGTTTAGTAACGAAAATTTGACTCACACATGACAATGAAAATTTGTGTGCATGCATTTTATTATAATCAAAATTCAAATCACATTCTTCTCAATTTTTGATAGACAATATTATTAACACATAATTTTAAACATTATTTTAATATATGAAACCGTACAAAGTAAATTAATTTAAAAAATTACTAAAACCAATAAAATATAGGTATTTAAAAATGTATGTTATATTTTAAATTATTAAGTTAATGATAAAAATCATTTTTTTATCATTGTCATTGAAATTAAAAAGAAATAAATTATATTTGCTTGAATGGTGGAACAAAATTTATAGACATCGTAAAAGTATTTATTTATGTAAAAATAGATTATTTTTTTTGACAAATTATGTAAAAATAGATTAAAATGTAGTACATAAATAATAATTTGGGAAGGGGATTATAATATAAGCATCTCTTAAGGGAGAGGAGTATGATTTATTTTAGGTTTTTATATTCAAGAGAGGAAAATGTATATTATAACATAAGAGGGAATGAAAATGTAATTCAAACATTTCTTAAAAAAAGGGAGCATGATCTACTCTATAAATTATCACAAAACAAAAAAAACTAATTCAAATTTATAAATTGATTTGATATGATACGATACGACCAATAAATAAAGCATTGCCTTTGCAAGTTAAATAGGAAATTAGTTACATAAACATAACTTCCCACATCATAGAAAAAGAATACGTATAAACTTCTCACATCTATTTTTTTACTTAACCATTGGATTGGACAACAAACTAATAGTAACGGTTTATGCACCTAACAAACTATTAAAACATTCCAAAATTTCTTACACCTTTATCATTGGATGTACTTCTTAACATTCCTTTAAATATAACTTATAAAATGGACAAAAATTTAAAGCTTAATTTGTTGAATTCTCTCTCACCCTTTGTAACTATAACTTATGCCATATTCATTTTCTAATTATTCTTACACATTTGACAATTTCATTCAATCTGAGCGTTTTCACCGTGTCTTCTATTGATATCAATTTCAAAAGATACTTTTCTACACTTTTGTTGGTAAATTGGTTGGTTATAATTTTATTTTTATCAAGGGTCATTGTCCTATCCATGATCATTATTGTGTAAATTTTAGTTTTGGATCATCATCATGGCTTTCTTCAACCAACCTTTGAATTGTACTTTTCAATTTTAACTATTACCTCTAATTTATTATTTATTCTCCACTAAATGATTAATGCTATAAGAATAGGTATAAATCAAGATGCTCATTATGAGAGACTACATGGATACAATTTTTGGTTATCATTTATCTTTTAACTTATCACTAAATTTAGACCTATGCTAAACATGAATTTAGACAAAACTTATATCTTTGTAATCGAACCTTAAGTTGTTCTTAAATCTTTATTATGCTGATGTGACATACTTTAGAGAAGTTTATCATCCAATTGAATAGCCACTCCGATTCTTTTCTTGCCTCTTTTTAATTCAAAGTTTTGTTTCCTTTTGTTAAGATGTCATGTCATTGTGTTGGTTTGCATTTACCATTCCTTAAATTATTTTGGATGTTGGAGTCACATGCTCAACTTTTTTTCTTGTACGTCGGATGCATACGCTAACGCCTTGTTGAACCTTAGGTTTGGCATCATAGGATTGAAGTATCACAATTGACTCTCGATCACCGGAGGCATGGGGTGATACTAATGACACCTCATCATATGATATTTTTGTAGTGTTTTATCGAATCTTTTTCTATCTAGTTGAGGACTTTATAGAGGCTTTAGAGTGAGTAACTCATGGTTTGAGAAAGGTTTCGTAACGTTTGGTTTGAGTCATTGCTTGTCACTTTCTTTCCTAACGAGGCAAGTATAAGTGTTTTGAGTCTTTTTGATATAGATCATAGGATTGACCCAAACAACGATGCCATATAGAAATTATGGAAGCAATGAGACCAAGTACATTGAAGATATGAAGAGCAAAAAACTTGGGGAAATTCTGTCCTAAGTCCCAAAAATAACTTGGAAAGTTACCAAAGATTTCCTATGTCATACGTTGCTCAAGAGAGGAATACTGTTGAGTGATGGTGCTTGAAGTTAAATGGTTACGGGTTAAATAGTTTGCTTGGTTCATGAGATGGTGTTGAGACTCAACAACCAACAAAGAGGTTTATATGTCTTGGAATAACTATGTTTTGAAAGCCAGAGACTACATTCATGTGTGTTGTTGTGTGCATATTATGAATAAGACTATGAATACAGCTTTGATAATAGTTTTAAGAGCTATTTATGGCAATAATGGATACATCATTTTTCAGTCATCAAAAGAAGACTGCAAATCAGCAAGT
>Ga0099826_10001941_pt1 | contig 12951 bp, 8 predicted proteins | sample Mtrugardesep15_FD_76830 | JGI IMG/M metagenome (GOLD analysis project Ga0099826, IMG submission 76830) | Root nodule microbial communities of legume samples collected from California, USA - M. trunc garden sep15 | ecosystem: Host-associated > Plants > Roots > Nodule | place: USA: California... | reverse complement strand
ATATATATATATATATATATATATATATATATATTAGAAATTCACTTATCTCATTCGAAAGAATATCATTTCATAATTATCTATGACTAATTAGGTCTCTAGCATGATTAACTACTTAATCAAATGTGAGGGAAGGTGGGATAAATGATTGATTCAACCGGAAGGATTCTTCCTTAAATAATAGGTATTGTTGTGATCGAAAGACCCCCAACATGACTCTAAGAGCATACACATCGCTTATCAAAATGGATGGCAACACATTAACCAATGCTTTTGTGTCGTAGTATCTAGGATAATTGACATTGGATAACTAAAGTATCCATAGTAGCAATGCATTGCCACAGTTCTTTTCCTGTACTTGTCAAACTTTGTATTACTTTTTAGTACATTATACAATTAATGTAAAATATAATTTAAAGTATATTGTAAGATAAGTGAAACCCATTTTAGAGTTTTGGAGGAATGATATGGATATTTGGAAAATGTAGTTGAATGATTTAAATAATTAAGAAATATAAAGTAATATAATGTATTATATGAGATAAATTTATACCACACCCATATGGGTGGTATGAATGTAGGTGCTCTAACATCCGACGAGTATTGTCATTCTAATCTTCTCTTATGTTTTCCATAAAGATTCAAATGAGAATCTTTAATTTATTAACGAGGAGAGTATTGGATTTAAAGGTTGATTTAAATGTTCTAGAAGTGAATAATTCATTTGTTTGTGAAGCATAGGAATCTATTGGTTCTCATAAGTTCATGAAGTTATTGGCATTTCTCTGACTCACTACAAAAATTGTAGTATTTAGCTTTGTCATAATCAGGATTTCTTTGAATTTGTCACGAAATCCAAAAAGAAATTTTTTTAAAAATGTGAATGTAAAAATGCTTACAATACTATATTTCTTATGTTGAATCTAACACTTTTTTTTAAGAAGCTGAATCTAACACTTTTTAATGTTACTTCTTCTTTTAGTTTTTTTATTTTATTTTAGGGTTAAATATGTTTTTGTCCCTATAAATATACCAACTTTTCGTTTTAGTCCCTTTAAAATCTTCCTTCAACTTTTACTCCCTATAAAATTTTTCATCTTTACTTTTGGTCTCTCTTTTAAAGTCCTTGACTAGCACTTTCGTTATCACTTTAGTCTCTGACGTTTAATACTTCTGTTAAGTGATGATGTGGCATATGAGATGTCACATGAATTAAAATGAAAGTAAAAAATAGTCACTTTGGTCCATAAACCAAAAATCAATATCCCTAGATTGAATCTCAAATCCCTGACAATTGAAATTTGAAAAAGAAATTTTTCTACATAAAATTTACCAATTATGATCTATTTTAAAATCCTTAGCAATTGTCCTATGAAGCTCAGATACTCCAAAATGAAGACGTATATGTATCGAATAAGTGTTTTTTATGATTATATAGTATTGAAGAGTAATAAGTGTTTTTTTTTTATGTATTTTACATGCATTTTTTTTAGGGAAGTATTTTACACGCATATACAATTTATTATAAATATTTTTTTTAACTTATTTTAGCCGTATCGTATTTTAAATTTAAAAATTTTATGTATCTTCCTATCCGTATCATATCATACGCCTACTGCGTATGACTGATGTATCCGAGGCAGATCAATTCAAAATTTAATCACTTAATGTTCAATTTTCCAACATTCCACATTAAGATTTTTCAAGTATTTTTTGATTGTTGTTGACCAAAAGTGTGAAAAGTCAAAAGGTAAACAAAATATGCAGGATTAATTGCAAGTGATTTATTTGTGGTCCATGTGTATGAGTGTGGATTAAACTGAAATATGATGCGGAGAACATGAACTTAGCTCCATCGTGTCGACGTGGCATTATAACGGTTCCATGAGTTGACGCGAGCTTCTGCCATGTCAGTACCACCGTGTGACGTGGCAGCTACCTACGACGGAAAATTGAAGGAGAAGTGTGTTATACTGTTCTGACCACTTGTACTCACACGCCGGAACACCCTTCAATTGGAATTAAATGCCTTCATTTTCTCTTTTTGACCTCGCCTTTTCAATTGCATTAATGAATTTCTTTTTCCTCGTAATTGTACATAATTCAAAATAATCTCTATTTTTTCCATAATTCGGATGCGACATGTTACGTTAAGGGACAATATGGAGATTTCGTAATTTTGAAACATTGGAAGAGTACGATTGTCACGTTTTAGATAGTAGGACTAAAAATGAGGATTTATTTAGTGTTTATCAGTATTGTTAAGGGACATTTTAGAGATTTGACACGAAAGGCCTTGAGGCTTTTATAAACAAACACCGCTGAGAGGACGCATTGTGAATCAACAAGTACACTCTCCATTCCAACCTGTCATTAGACAAAACAACAATTTGTTGTGATTGTGAGTGAGAGTGAACGAGAAACAAAAAAAAACCTTCTTTCTTTCACTCTCACATTCTCTTATCTTCTTCAATGGCGCCAATGAATCCAACTCCAGACACCGAAAAAGCTGCAAACGGTGTTCCCCCAGACGACAGATGTCCAATTGAAGAAGTAGCTCTCGTCGTCCCTGAAACCGACGACCCTTCTCTTCCAGTCATGACTTTCCGTTCATGGTTCCTTGGAATTACTTCTTGCATCATTCTCATCTTTCTCAACACTTTCTTCACTTTCAGAACTCAGCCACTAACAATATCTGCTATTCTTATGCAAATCGCTGTTCTTCCCATCGGAAAGTTCATGGCCGCTACACTTCCCACGAAAGAGTATAGCTTTTTTGGGTGGCGTTTCACGTTGAATCCTGGTCCGTTTAATATGAAGGAACATGTTATTATCACTATTTTTGCTAACTGTGGTGTTTCTCAAGGTGGTGGTGATGCTTACTCCATTGGTGCTATTACTATTATGAAAGCTTATTATAAACAATCTCTTAGTTTTCTCCTTGCTCTATTCATCGTCTTAACCACACAGGTTCTTGTTTTTCTCTCTCTTTTTCTGCAATTTTTTTCTTCATTCTATTTGGTCAAAAACATTTATTAATTTAGGGGAAAATATTCAGTGCAAAGTTTTTTTGGTCAAAGATTTTTGGACAAGGAAATAATTCTTTTTTCCTTGATTTACTTGTCTATTATATAAAATAAAACATCTACACGACATTCCAATCGTGAGAATTATTTTATTTTTATGTTAAATTAAAAACGTAAAGATAATTGTCTGATTATTATTAAACTGAATATGCAGAATATATAATTAGTCTATAATTGCAAGCAATTGTTTCTTATATAACTTACATGTTAATGGTTATTAAATGATGGTGATGAAGTTTGTCTTTGAGACCCGTGAAGGTTGAACGTGGTCGTCTAGTGTACTTTATGTTCAGTGTTGAAATTTTTTTGGTCTGTAGTACTTGTTTTGTGATCTACGAGTCTATCTGGAATTTGTTCTATTGTTTTTTTTTTGTTTGATGACGAAAAAGGGTGGAAAGATGAGTTGAATTTAATTTGGAATATATGTTTTTTTTTTCCTATCTTTCTTTGTTAAAATATTCTGTGATCAATCTACTTTTTATATAGTTGTTAACTAAAATTTCATTTTAATTTAATGTTGTAAATTGAGTTGCAGATATTGGGCTATGGATGGGCTGGGATTCTGAGGAGGTATCTGGTGGACCCTGTTGAAATGTGGTGGCCATCAAACCTTGCACAAGTCTCTCTCTTTAGGTTCATTCTTTTCCCCTTTTCTTCCATATTACGTTTTATTCAATTGGTACAGATTTATTTACTTGAATAACCTTTTGGTAATTTCAAAAAATAAGCACCGACACAAAAACAACACTGACCTATCAACACCGATAATAATAGGAGAGAATAAAAGTAATTAAATGTACCCACACATCTCATTGTCGTGGTGTGTCTAAGACACACTCGTTGCCATTTATCTTGCTAATATTTATCCAAAAGTTCATTAGCCAATTTGCAAAATTAATGAAGAATCATAAAATACAGAAATTTACTTGCATACTTCTATTCTTATTTATAAACTCAAGGGTATTAGTATTGTTACTGCAAAAATCAAAAAGAACTTGTATAGAGTTGTTAAATCAATAAAAGATAAAGCCAATCAAGTTTGTGATTGACTAGTGATTACTAGCTTGAAATTTGCTATAGAAAAAGACATTTGGTTTAACCTTAGTGGGCACAACAGCCACATTATACCAAATTGAAAGTTGTAAATATGCCGTGGACTAAGCGCATCTTCACTACTGAAAGGCACATATCACAAGCTGTGTTGTTCGGTTGATGTAAGAATTAAGATTCTCTTTGACAAGAGATATCAACATTGAAAGAAAATATTCTCTTATGTTTCTCTGGCTGTATAATTGACAACAAATAGGCAAGGATAGAATCTTAACCAAAAGAACTTATGCAACAGTAATACCCAATTTTCTTAGTCAAAGTTACTTTTTTGCCTGATTATTATTATATACTCTAATATGATTTTGATCACATCATTAACCTTATCCTACAGGGCACTCCATGAAAAAGAGAATAAATCATCAAAAGGCTTTACAAGGATGCAGTTTTTCCTCATTGCCATGGGTGTTAGCTTCTTGTATTATGCACTCCCCGGCTATCTTTTCACCGTCTTAACATTCTTCTCATGGATTTGCTACGCATGGCCGCATAATATCACAGCACAACAAATTGGATCAGGTTACCATGGACTTGGAATTGGTGCATTCACACTTGATTGGGCTGGGATTTCAGCTTATCATGGAAGCCCCCTTGTTGCACCATGGACTTCCATTGTTAATGTTGGGGTTGGATTTATCATGTTCATCTATATAATTCTACCCGTATGTTACTGGAAGTTTAACACTTTTGATGCTAGGAAGTTTCCTATATTCTCTAATCAGTTGTTCACGTCAAGTGGACACAAGTATGACACGACAAAGATCTTAACCAAGGAATATGATCTTAACATTGATGCATACAACAAGTATGGCAAGTTATACCTTAGTCCTCTCTTCGCATTGTCTATTGGATCAGGTTTTGCAAGATTTACGGCGACCCTCACTCATGTAGCATTATTTCATGGCAGGTAGGCTACTCACAAAGCTTTTAGAATAAACTTATTTCTTATACATGTATTAATTAAGGAATCACAATCATAGACTCATGATACTGACATAGTTTCCTTTATGCAGAGACATATTGAGACAGAGTAAGTCAGCAATGGGTAACATAAAAGTTGATGTGCATGGTAGACTCATGAAGGCTTATAAGCAAGTACCAGAATGGTGGTTCCTCATTTTATTATTTGGGAGCATGGCGCTATCCTTAGTAATGGCCTTTGTTTGGAAAGCGGATGTGCAACTTCCATGGTGGGGCATGCTCTTTGCTTTTGGCTTAGCTTTTGTTGTAACTCTCCCAATCGGTGTCATCCAAGCAACTACCAACCAGGTACTAATACCATTCAATATTTCTGCCACATATAACCTACATTTTTCTTTTACTTACGCTCGTAAGCAATCGAGGTTGAAAGCAAAAGGAGTTTGAAATTTTAATATGATTGTTTCCTATGATGGTTACCTTGCAGCAACCTGGATATGACATTATTGCACAGTTCATGATCGGGTATCTCCTTCCTGGAAAACCAATTGCAAACTTGCTCTTTAAGATTTATGGGAGAATCAGCACCGTCCATGCACTCTCTTTCTTGCAAGATCTCAAACTTGGGCACTACATGAAAATTCCCCCGCGATGCATGTATACAGCACAGGTCTTTTTAGCTCAGAATCTCCTTGTTGAAACTCTTTTCTTATCTTTTTTTTTTTCTTGCTTGTTAATGATTATTTATTTTGATTTGCATATAGCTGGTGGGAACACTAGTTGCTGGAGTGGTGAACCTTTCAGTGGCTTGGTGGATGTTGGATAGCATTAAGGACATTTGCATGGATGATAAAGCTCACCATGACAGTCCTTGGACTTGTCCCAAATACCGAGTGACATTTGATGCATCTGTTATATGGGGTTTGATCGGACCAAAGCGGCTATTCGGACCAGGTGGATTGTACCGAAACCTTGTATGGTTATTCTTGGTTGGAGCAGTGTTGCCAGTTCCTGTTTGGGTGTTTAGCAAAATCTACCCTAACAAGAAATGGATTCCTCTGATAAACATACCAGTTATATCTTATGGTTTTGCTGGAATGCCACCTGCAACTCCTACTAACATTGCAAGCTGGCTATTGACCGGCATGATCTTCAACTACTTTGTGTTCCGCTTCCACAAACGTTGGTGGCAGAAATATAATTATGTTCTATCCGCGGCACTTGATGCAGGCACAGCTTTTATGGGTGTTTTGATTTTCTTTGCTCTGCAAAATGCAGGCCATACTCTCAAATGGTGGGGAACTGAATTGGACCATTGCCCGTTGGCTACTTGCCCAACTGCTCCAGGAATTGTGGTTGATGGTTGTCCTGTATTCTAATAGAGAAAGCCTAATTGACTTAGGCTCTCTTTTTTACTTGTTTTTGCTTTTAGGGGTGGGGACCAAGTTAGATTTGGAGTATACCAAAAGGTGAAGGGACTAAATAACCAATTGCTTAGCAATTATTATGTACATGCTTCTTGCTTGTTATCACGGACGCTTTTTCCTTTTTGTCTTTTTGCTTGTTAACTGAGTAATGGATATATTCAGTTAACTGATAATGGAACAAAGTTTGACGTCTGAAATACATTTTAGGAATTAAAAATTGATGTTGAAACCGCTTGATCTTTATTATATAAACTAAAGTGAACATGGAATTGCAAATTCATAGTTTTTGGTGAAGGACACTTATACTTTGTAGTGACACAGAATATAATACCAAAAGGATCAGGATGCATCTAATCACAAACAAATAAAGGACTTTCAAGGCAGTAGTGTTGGCTCAGTTGCTTAGGAACTGTGGGCATTTTGCGAAAAGTGGAGAGTATGATATCTCTGCAATACTTTCTAACCTTTATGGAGGGATACATCTCTAGAAAGTAGACACCAAACTTAAGTTTCATAATACTTTCAAATTATGCAATTTTCATTTTCCAAAAAAGATTCCAAACACTAAAAAATTCCAACTAAATATTAAGGATTTGACTCCATTAAATAGAATAAGCAAATGTGGATGAAAAATCAACGGTTGATTTTATTTGCTTATACATAACAAATCATGGAAGTGTTGAAATATCAAGGTCAATAATAGACTTGTCAACAACTAGTGTCCTGTTTTATCCAGGAATTGATTTTTCTTTCTGTGGGACAGCCCACATCCTTCAACACACTATCTATTCTAATTTCAATATATAAAGTTCCTATTTTTCTACTGCCCAGATTTCACTGGACTCGCCATTCACCGGAGAGGATCCATAAGCTCTTAATAAACATTTGCACGAGTTATGTCAAAGATGCAGACGTAAATAAATGCATGTGTAAAACTATCGTAGGTTTCTCCCAGCAAGATCAAAAAACTTCTGTATACTAGCAAAAGTAATTTTACCGGAGAATGATCACAAATATCTCTAATATGCGATGAAACTTGCAACAAAAAACCGAACCCAGAAACCTGGGGGCAAGAAAACAAATAGAAGATAGGGAAGGAAAAAAAATATAATGAGAGACGCTGAAAAAGAAAATGCAAATATGGAGGATACGAACTACAAAATAGCTTAACCACATAATTGCTGTTTCAGCTATAAGCCTATAAGTGATAAGAATGCGTAAATTATTTTATCCTTTTGACTACTCAATCAAAATTCCTAGATAAAACTATCACCAAAAGTGTAAGAATTGAAACTAAATCATCTAATAATTAGCCAATAAGCAATTGCATTATCTGTAATACAATCTTGACTATCGTGCAGTGATTAATGTTAATGACTGGTCCATCTCATTTGTGTTTACAATTTACCTCTGCACAGACTTGTAAAGCACCACAGTAACATATTTGGACAGAAACCGATTAGTTGTACCAAGGGCAACCACTGAAGGACTGCTTTCTCCTCTCGGGATGTAAAAATGATTGAGCACTGAATGTTGAGGTCTTGGCTTAGGAGGTTGGATTTCCACGTTTGTTGTATGTAGATTTAGCGGCGTTGTTGCTAACTGTGGAGGAACTAATGGCGGCTCCTTTGCACAATCTTCAGAACTAAATGGTAAATTATCATAACTTGAAGGTGGTGATTGAGGAGGTTCAAAACCAGAAATGCTTCCAATATCCTCAGGAACATGATCCTACAGATATAAAAAAAGGCATTAATGTCAATTCAGACCAACGGTTTCCATAAGCAAAAGCATGCAGACATAGAGGCTACCACATGTGTTACCAAGTGTCATTTTTACATATGTATATTTGTATGCAGCTACTTCCCTTCATTATTTTGTTTTATGCAGCTACTTCGAGAAATGAAATCACAACAAAATCAATAACTATTGCGAGAATCAATCGATGCACATTAAGGTGGGCTATCAAATATTTACTTTTGATGGATATTTAACTACAGAGTGCTGGTTTCCCTGGCATTCACTTGGCTGAAAATTCGCTCTCCAACCTTCATAAACTGGGTTAAATACTGGCACACTGATGTACAAGGGATATTTAGCTACATACTGAAGCAAAAGTACCAAGACAATACAGTGTGGCACTAAAAGTGGGTTAGTCGAAGGCACTGCTAAGATGAAGCTAGAAGTACAAGGGATCAGCTCCTCTCAGGCACTTCACGAGTACCTTTCTGGATTACAAGGGAAACGATAATTTGGAAGACTGTCATCTAACTTCTCAACTGTGATACTAACGGAGGTAAAGTAGTCAGAATGTTAAAAGAATAACTTGTCAAACTTTGTGATTCTTACCGGAAAACAACTTAGGGTTATTTAAATTGAAATCACAATCTTGTGCTTTTACAATGAATGTAGTAGAAGGGGAGCCTTGGTGCAGTGGTTTGAGTTACTACTACGTCGCATGATGATTACAAGATCAAGATGTGAAATTCGTATCTTACAAATGCAAGGTAAGTCCGCCGACAATAGATTCACAATGGATCCAACCCTTTGCCAGAGCGAGAGCTTTATATGACCAGATTTGCCTTTAAAATACTATGCTTTAGTAGTTAATGTATACGGAAAATCAATGCAAAACTGTAAAATAGTTTACAGTTTTATTTTTTCTAATGTTAAAAACTTTCGTTAGTAAGGTGTGTGCCTTTTGGTTCCTTTCATCTCCCGCCACTAAAACTCCAGCATCTTTCGGCTTTAACTTTCGCCTTTAACTCCTCTGGTTAACATAGGCAGACACATTTATACAATTGGAATATTGGAACTAGTGTTATCAATCATAGATCGCGGAAAATAGCGGTTTGTTTATATTCTGCTACACTACAGTGTTATAGCGCTGCTATAGCCACTATTTGACAATACTTTGTACTAAATTGTGTATTGCGCTATGAAGCACTAACTCAGACACGGACACCAGACACGACAAGGACACGTCGACACCGATAATAATTTGAGAAATGACATAGTTCAATGGAATCATATGTGTCGGTGTCGGACACAATATGTATCCGACACCGAGACACGCCTAATCCGAGGAGTATTTGTGCTTCATAGTCCGTGTAACAATAACAGCTTGTTAAATTCTGCTACATTATAGGGCTATAGAGGCGCTATAGCCGCTATTTGACAACATTGATTGGAACCAAGTCTAATTTTATCTTGTTTGTGCTGTGGCATCAAAAGTTCAGTATATAACCCCATAGTATCATCAACACATCAGATTAACAAGAATATCACATAGTATCATCAAGTCCGTTTGCAGGTTAAGGATGTCAACAATAACATAGTACCTGTAAGTCCAAAATGTTGCAAGCATTCCCGGCATCATCTTTCAACCAAGGCAACTCCGGGTCGTAATTGCCTATTCCATCAACAATAAACCTATAGTGATAAACACCAGAGGCCAGTACCTTCAATATTACAAAATCTTTGCCTGATTTCTGCAAGGCAGTTCTAATACACAAAATATTAATTAGAATCTAAAAAACAGTATCTAAGACAACATAAGAAAAAGACAGTATAGTTTTAAAAATGAAAACCTTGAATTCCAATTATCCCAGGATCCTTGAACAAAAATTTGTTGACCACCATAACTCCAAGTAATCATAGTTGGAACTTTGTTTTCACTGTATATATCTGGATAGCCAGGAGTAGTTTGTGATGATGAATGAGTGGGAACAACAGCATGCATCTCATCATGTCTTTGTAATGGAACAGCAGGAACCTAAGACAAAGACAAAACAAAATTGTTGTCAAAATCAAACAGTAAGATATGTGTCGGTCTGTGTACAAGAAAATCAAAAAGAGAGAGAGATAAATACATGAGGAGTGAGGATGGTTTGAGATGAAGAATTTCCATTCACATTCACGTTACCCATCTTTCGCAAAAATTGCTTGAAACTCTTTTGTTGTTTTGAGAATAACAAGCACACTGTGTCTGTTTCACTCTCTCACAGGTTTAGAGCACCTAATTATTTATATAAACCCCTTAATTTAATATTTGCATTATTCTCTCCGTCTAATTAGGGTACCCTATATATGGAAACCTTTAAATGGGGGACTTGTCATTTTTAGTAACATAATCAATTTTATTAAAAACCGAAGAAGAGGAAAGTTGTGATACTTTACAAAAAAAATTATTATCGATCGTTTTAATTATACTTCTTTTAGTTTTTTAAATTAATTACTATATACCCAAAAAGTATAGATTGGATTATATTTCATGCTTAAGTAAAAGTCTTAGATTTGGATCTAACTATTAAAGTATTAAATTTTTTGCAAAAGAGTTTAATTATTCATTGCAATTCAACTTGACACGATGAATTAATTTTTATATTTGCGCGCAAAAAATATCCACTTCACACCAAAAAAAATCATATACAAAAATTGTTTTTGATTCAAATGATAAATGATTTTAGTGGGCTCTAAAAAAATATTTTAATGGGTATAGTGGATAATAAAAAAAACGATTTGTTACTATTATAAACAAACATGAATTACATTAATTTTTTTAAGGGTGGATTACATTAACTGTGAGCACGTAATTATTAAATGAATTGAATAAACCCTTAATTTGATTTTTGCATTAAACTCTCCCTCTAATTACGGTCCCTATATATGATTTTTTTTAAGGGTTTTTTTTTCTTGGGTTACTTTTACGGGCTTATATATGAAAACCTTTAGAGTAAAATAATAAATTTTAAAAAATATGAAAAAGGAAAGGTCTGATATTAGAGAAACTTTTTGTTGGTTATAAAAATAACTTTTTGAGAATATTTTTAAAGAAGAAAATAGCTTTTTATCAAAAAAGAAAAAGAAAAAGAATAGATGAGTTGGACTTGAACAGACCAAATTTTGAATAATCTTCAACGCTAAAAAAGCTCATGTCCTTGTGAAATATGAACTAACTCTATTTATTGTCCAAAAAAATTATAATTTGTTTACAATTTTTTTAAAATTAATTATTATATACAAAACTCGTTTCATGATTAAAATTATGGATACATTTTAGGATATTTTTTTTTAATCTAGATTAGAGAAACGTGTAATGATCTATTTCGTAGATGATAAGTAAATAATTCTATTATCGTTCTTTAAACTGTGATGTTTATCTTGATCTTTTTTTTTTATAAAAAATGTTTGCGTAGGAAGATATAAGATCCGTTGACCCCAAATGTCAAAGTTTATTTTGACATCAAATACTAACTGTTGATTTTATTTGATATAAAAGATAATATTTATTCACCTAAGACTATCGTGGACCATTGTCACATTCACACCAAATGATTGAGATTATTCCTCTTTATATTAACTTACTTTTGATGTTAAGTGAAGGTTGAAATAAGAAAGAGGGGAAAGCAGTCTGTTCAAAAATTTGATGGGCCCTGACCATATTGGGCTAAACGGTTTATCGTCGTTTTTCTTCGTAGAATCAAATTGTTGGATAGGCGAAACAAACATCAAACACGTAGCCGACCAGACTAATCTCTTGTGTGTGAGTGCTTCTGTCTTTTAACTCTTTTCTTTATTTAGTTTGTTAGTTCTTTTGCTTGCTTTTAGATTCCTGCTTCTGTTCTTGTTGCCAGTAAGGGCTTATGATAAAATAAAATTAAACTGTTTTCATATAAGCTATTTTCATAAACTATCCTGAAGTGCTTATGAAAATAAGTTGAAAACAACTTATGAAACATGTCATAAGCTCTTACAAACGGTTTCATATGACTCTTAATACATTGATACACATGAGAGGCAGGCTACATAAGAAAATCATAGGTACACATGAGCCAAATGTGTATTCTGTTGCTGACTGACACCCACTATATGAGTTGGACAATCAAAACAATTGAATGAAGATTGGACAATTGCATTCAAAATATGAGTTGTTTGATCTTCATTCAACAATTAATTCTGACTGCAATCAATGTATAGTACATAAAGGGGATGTGTCGTTTTTGTAGCGGAGCAATTTTTTTCCTTTCTTTTTGCAACTGTCTTATTTTCCTTGGTCGAATGTAATACAGTTTCGGATGCCAAGGAACAAGCACGATTCTTTTGGCTCAATTACTAGAAGACACCACAATTCCTTTATAGGTTTTCACTAATGATGTCTTGTTTGACAAGAGATCATAAACTAAAACAAGTTTTCAGATATTTATGGTCATAAACTCTGCTACAATATTTACTGCTCATAACTGAGACTAGCTTAAATTCATGTTTTTTTGTTGAATAGTCAAGTTCTGCTCCTATGAGACCTTTACTTTTATTTGCATGTTTACTTGTATGAATGGCACTTGAGATTGTGTTATTTTTGTTGAAGGCAAAGCTTATGCACTTAACAGTTTTTTTTTTTTTTTTTTTTTTTT
>Ga0099826_10001937_pt1 | contig 12971 bp, 5 predicted proteins | sample Mtrugardesep15_FD_76830 | JGI IMG/M metagenome (GOLD analysis project Ga0099826, IMG submission 76830) | Root nodule microbial communities of legume samples collected from California, USA - M. trunc garden sep15 | ecosystem: Host-associated > Plants > Roots > Nodule | place: USA: California... | reverse complement strand
TAAATATTACCATTTTACAAAATTGTAAATTTACGAAAGGATCTTCTTGTGTTTGTTTCTTATCTCTTATCTTAATGCAATATAGAAATTGGTGGCACTTAGTGATGTCCTTTGAGTTTTATGATTAATAGAAGTTTTGGATGTAGAAGTTTGAGATGGATCACCTGAGACTTTTCAGTGTATAAATAGTCACTAAATATAATATTATACTAATTTAGAATTTTCATTCTTAATGTTTGAATTAAATTTAGCTTTCATAATCACTTACTGAATGGAACTTATATTTGAATGGTGTGGAAGACATGTGTGATTGGAAACTTAATCTAAGCAAAGGGTACAAAGTTTGAGGTGTCTATCATTTTCTTTCTTTTGTGATGTAGGTTAATACTTTTGTATTCTATAATATTTGGAATAAAGTGGCATCTTTGAAGATTTCCTTTCTCGTGTGGTGGTTGCTACTAAATCGTATACTAACAAAAGATAAGTTGATTCATTGTGGAATTATTCTGGCTAACTGATTACTGAACGTCATACTAGTATTTGTCATGTTTATGTCATTTTTGTGGCATTTAGAGAGTTAATTGCTTGTAATACATGGTTGAGTCAAATAAAAACTGGACAAGAGCTCAGAAGAAAGTTAAAGAAGAAAATTAAAGCAATCGTGGCACGTTGGAACTGGATCGTGTCACGATATGTGAATGTGGGACAAAGGATTCATCACTGAAAAAATCGTGGCACGATGGATTGTGAAGCATGCCACGATGCTAGGTTTTGTCTGCTGCCACGTAGGATTACTGAAGTGATCGTGCCACGATTGTCTCGTATCATGGCACGATGATGGGATTTCTTGAACCTTAAAATTCTTCCTATATAAAGCCAGCTGCAGCCAAGGATTAGGGTATCGATTATTATTGCGATATTGAGCATAGAAGACACCAGAAGGCCGAAGAACAAGCCCTGAATCTCATAACAACTTATAGTTGGTCCGAATTTATGTATGTTTTCTCTTGTTTATGCTTATGATTGTTTAGTTATGAGTAGCTAAACTCTTAGTTTGATTAAGCCATGATGATATGTGAATCAGCAGTTGAAACTCTCTTTATTATCAATATTATTCAGTCTTTATTCAGAATTATTTGTGTTCATTGTTTTTCTTATGATTGCTTGCATGACTATTAACCCTAGCTTCTCTCGATCATATTAATTGATCTTAGGTATTAATTGACTACTAACCCCTGCTTTTAATCCTGAAATAGTAATTCTGTTTAACTCTACATATGAAACTAGAGATAGGATGTTGCGAGTTATGACTTATGAATTAACGTTCAGACATAGCTTTCGCGGTTATTCAATCGATTTAAGAGATTAAAAGGTTATAACTTAGGGAAGGGTTTTGAGTCAAAAGATTGATCAACACTAATTAGTTAATTTGTCTTAAAGAACGAAAAATCATTGAGAGTAAAGAGACGTAAACAATTCATATAGGGCAATAGCGGATTCACCGGCTTAATCATTCATCTCCAATATAATTTCCAAACAAACTTTATTTTCTGTTATTACTTTTGGTTACACCAAAATTTACTGCCTAGGGCAAACTTTCATTGCATTGCTTTAATTAATTGTCTTGTCTAATATATCATACTTGTTTCATGTTCAATTAGTTAGTCAATTTATGAATTGATATTTAAGAAACAATACTTAATTTCACTTATTGTTTGATACACTTGTCAAGATCCTCTCAACTAAGTTATATATTTTATATACACAATATCCAATTATATCTCACAATAAATTGAGTCATTCCCCATCTATAATTTGAGATCGGTGCAAGTGATTAAGACAACTAGATATAAACTAGCAATATATATAGAAATTCAAAAACAAACCAAATTATAATTTTAATAGTCAAACTAATTTCTTCCTCAAATGTCCAAAGGTCTGTAATAATTCAAGATCAACAGTATAGTTAATTTCACCCAACTACGAAAAAAAAAATCTGCAGGTGAATTTGTAGGGCATTTAATTAATATTTATCTTTTGTAGTTAATATTACAAGTGTAAAATTGGGATAAAAGGCGATAAGACATAAGCTACTTGAATTAGCTTATCACAAACAACCATAATTTCATAAAAATAAGTTATAAGCTCGTGAGAAAGTGGCCGTCGCCAAACGAGTCTTTTTTTTTTTTTGTTAAATGAGCTTAGAAGACATAAGTCATAAGCTTAAAAATAGGGCTTCCCAAATAGAACTATAATGTATTTCCTTCATTGATAGTATACTCCTCTTATTTACATGAAATATTCACCTATTGTCCCCCGTACATCTCGATGTCTTGCAAATAACATGAGATCCATTCTATCTTTTAACCTTTGATCTCTCTCTTAATTTACTGATAAAATGACATTACATTTTGATAGTGTTTGCGTATGTATGTTATTGTAAACCTAGCTCAATGTCTCACAACTAGAATCTACAAATGCGTCTAAAGATCAATTTTGGATTACACGTCGGAAAAACAAAAAATTTAAAATTAAAGACATTGATATAACCATCCAGATCAAGTATTTACATTAGATTCCTATAATTAATTTGCCATCAACATACTATGCTTTTGAAATCCTAGAAGAGGTCGTCTTTAGAGGTGGCGCATGGATACTATGGGACAACTAATATCATCAAAAAAAAATCTTACAGTAAAATAAACCTCATTCATTTAAAAGTTTAGATAGGCATAACACAAACCAAAATATAATGACTTGAGACCTTCCCCATCCACAATATGAGATAAGTATAAGTGATTTAGACAACTAGATACACACCAATGATACCTATTGAAGATTCAATTTCAATAGCATGTTAACAAACCAAAATTCAAATTCTAACAAAAAAAACTAATTTCTTCTTCAAATCGTCAAAGGTCAGCAATAATATGAGTTTCATCTAACCACGTAAAAAGATATTTTCAACGATACGAATTTGTAATAATAAATCTTTGGTGGGGTAGAATTTCAACTAGCTGCGATGGTGGGCTATTGAGCACATGCAAATTGTGAGAGAACTGATGTTTATATAAAAAAATGTTATGCATGATACAATATATTTTAATGCATATGTACAACTTTTCTGCACCATAAGTGCATAATTATTAAGCTTAAATATATTTTGTTTTTACAACAAATAAATGATATTCATTCATATTGATAGAGTACATCGATACAATACATATTCGTTAAATCCAAAATGATGAATCTATGAATAAGCTTACATCATCCATGTTAATAGCATAAAACAACATAGTATATAAGCCTACAAATATGACTATATTCAAAGTCTATGAAATACACATGTCTCTGGATCTCCAACGATGACGGTGCCAGAGTCATTGATTGACTTTGCACTAGATTTAAGCTAATCTGACAATCTGAATCGAACAAACACCTAAACAAAACTAGAAAGACAAATAAATCACAAAAGAAAAAACTAAATATTAAGCTTAAATACATAAGTAATACCTTATGGATACTTTATTTTAATTACAAATATAAATAAATATATTAAAAGCTATATATATATATATATATATATATATATATATTAATTATAGTGTATTAATGACACTTTGAAAAAAAGTAAAAAGAAACTTTAATAGTATAGTTATAAAATATAAATATAAATATAAATATTAGTATATAATAGAATTATATAAAGGATCTATAATTTATTGTATTTTTTAAAAAAGAAATAACAATATATATTTATAATCCTTTTATATGTTTTGTTATTATTATTAGAACATCTTTCTTTTGAAGGTAGGTGTACTACATTATTTTTATTAATGTACAAATGAATTTTTAAATTGCTACTATCTATTTATTTTTTTTGAGAGAAAAATTGCTACTATCTATGAAGTGTCAACTCAGTGGTAAACATTTAATATTATAATGGATTAAATATGTTTTTAGGTTATATAGAATCACGGCTTTTCAAATTTAGACCCTATTAAAATTTAATGGTAATTTTAGTCCTCTATAACATTATAATTTGTAAGAATAGTCCGTATTTTGAAAATATTTTACAATAAATGAATACATTTAGTCCTCTAAAATAGTTCCTATAACATGAAAATAGAGAATGAAAGAGAATATTTATTTTTGTAGGGACTAAACATGAAAGCTTATAATTTTGTAAAGACTAAAAATATATTTAACTCTATTATAATTTCACAAGGGGTATATATAAATAGTCAATAGTGTCACCATTATTAATATTACAAATAAATAAGTTGCTAATAATATATAAAAAAAAATATCTAATACAAATATTAAAAACAAACTTTTGACTCAAATTTTGTCAAGGGTAAAAACCAAGTAAATACATTGAATAGTTAATAAAAAATAATTTGTTGGGTAATTTCTTCTTGTGATATGGAATAAATATATTTCTTATTCAATTTTGATTTTGAATAATTTATTTTGATTGAAATTGAAATTATAGATATAAATTTTTCACTCTTTTATATTGTAACATACTATATTATCTTTTTCAATGATAGCAACAAATAAAATCTTATATATAGTATATAATAGATTTTAAATTTGTTTAAGAGATAATTGAAAGTGAAAAAACCATGTCAAAACCATGTATTTTATTTATAGATAGTATATAATAGATATAGCATAATTAATTAATTGTATCAATTAGAGGTGTTCAGATTTCCAAGAGGTGTCAATTGATATAGTTCATATCTCACCTTTTTTTATACTTAAGTTCAAATCTAGCATGAGATAATTGTAAAATGACTATTAGTGTTACCATTATTAATATTAATTTCTCATGCCCAAATTTTTTTGAAGAAAAAATGTATTTAGACGAGTTATACGAAAGGATAAATCGTTTGGGATAACCCGAATTCGATTCATTGATGGAACAATTTTTAGACGGATTATACTTACCTCACGGTCGAACTTCGGTTTACCTGAGTCTTTTTTCTCTGGTAATCGGAGGGTTAACATATAAAAAAGGGTTTACCATAGTCTCTTATTCATCTCTTAAAGGTGAATAAATGAGATATTCGAAGTTAGAACTTTGACCCCCGCACATCATGTATTTTTTTTTTTGACAAAACATATTATTATGTATTGTCCTTATCAACTAAGTTAACCTCACGATGACTCAATAATGTCACTTTCATTAATAATAATATATCTCTTCGTTAACTTTTGAAGAAAAAAAAAAAGGTGCAAGTAAAGTGTATAACCCTCACTAAAATAAATATCCTTACATTGACCAAAAAAATCCTTACTCGTATAGGGTTGATAGCATATTTACTTCCTTTTTTACCACTTTATAAGTGCTAAGTTTTCAATGTTGTTAACACTAACTAACCTTTATCAAAGAATGCTAGCATTTCTCATCAAAGAATATATGACACATACAAATTCTGCATTTTCAATCAAGTTTTTTTCATACGTATGAACCAATGATCAAACTCCTAACCATTTTTTTAGGAGTCCAATTACTTATTATTTGGACCAACTTATTGTTAGTTGATGGTCTCTCTGTCTTAAATTATACGACATTTTGGACATTTCACACATATTAAGAATGGTTAAATATGTTTTTGATCCATATAAATATACTAAATTTTCGTTTTAGTCCCTAAAAAAATTTCCTTTAACTTTTAGTCCCTGTAAAATTTTCCATCTTCACTTTTGGTCCCTCTTTTAAAGTAAACTCATACGTAGAATTCATATTTTTGAATAAAATTTTGCAGAAAATTTCATAATATTATAAGAATCTCTCCCAAAAAGTTTTAATTTTTTTTAACAAAACATGATTTTTACAATAATCTACACATATCTGCACAATTTCATTCAAAAATACTAAAATTAACTTAAAAATAGGGACCAAAAGTAGTGATTGAAAATTTTATAGGGACTACAAGTTGAAGGAAAATTTTAGAGGGACTAAAATGAAAAGTTGGTATATTTATAGGGACCAAAAACATATTTAACCCTATTAAGAAATATAATGAATTTTGTATGGAAAAAAGATATAATGAATTATTTTACAAAATTGTTCTTAATAAATGGTGTGCGAAAGATAAATTAAAGAATCAAAAATAGAGAGAGTAATAAATAGTAAAGAGTACAATAAGAAAAGTAAGATTAATGATTTATTGAAATTGTAAAGCAACTTATAATTTGAACAATTTTTTTCCAAAACGACTTATTATTTGGAACGGAGAAAGTAGCATATTTGCTTTATCAATTTGTTTCTACACTCGCATTTTTCTTCTCTCTCAACATTTATGTTGTTCCTCACATTTTAGTTTTCTTTTTGACTTTTTTTGCCACATTTAATTACTACAATTCAAAATATAATAATGTTACATTATTTAAAATATTTTACTCGATACATACTTTTCAAATTTGATCGTTGTAATAAAAGTTTCTATCATAGAATTTTTTTTAATATATATAATGAGGGTTCAAATTACATCGATGTAACTTTTTTGACACAAATAAATGTTATTTATTCATTTAAATTGATAGAGTAAATCATTACAATACAAATTTAAAATCACTAAAAACAAAACGGATGAATCTACGAACAAACTCACAACATCCATGTTAATAGCATAAAACGATATATTACCTATGCCTAAAAATATGATTATATTCAAGTTTTCAGAATACTTATGTCTCCGGATCTGCAATGTTGAAGACGCCAAAATCATCGATTGATTATACACTTGCTCAAATCTAATCTTTCAACCTGAATATAATAAACACCGCACTAAGACGAAACATAAAAAACACACCACACAAAGACGGAAAATCAAAACAAACAGATTTGTGCAAAGACAACGAAATCACAAAAACCAACAAAATAAAACGGAAAGTATGTGGAAATCACTTAGAAGAAAACAATTAAGAGAGGGTGACTTTGGGTCAAAATTGACACTAGATCAGCTATCTTTGATAGATCAGGAAGAAGAAAAGTGGTGACGACTAGGGTTTGAAAAAACAATTATTTTAATTTCTTTTATCTTTATACAACTTTTCAATTACACAATATTATGTTATTCAAAACATAATGTTAAATTTGACCGTTGAATTGTAGGTTTATAGCATATAAATTATGTGTGTAAACTTTTGCGTAAATCATAATCATTTGACGCCAATTGACGTGTTAAACTCTTAATCTAAGTCTCAATAACATATCAAATAATGTCAGATTTACTTAAATATTATCTATATGATATGGTTAGGTTGATCAAGATATAACAAATAAGAGTATACTGATAGAAAACTATAGTTAATACTTATTTGACATTTTAAATAAGAAATAATGTGATATAAGTATTTTTTAATACTTATATGATATAGTTAGGTTGATCAATTTACACATTAATGTTTTTTATTAGAAGAAATCGAACTCGATTTCTCTCAAACATTTCTAGTAATTTTTCTCTCCAATTCCAAAGTTTCTTTTTTATTTCTTTTGTTTGTTTCTTACTTATTAGGCTCAACAAGTGAGTATCACGTGTTTTTGTTCATCTCAAGCCACATCAGTTACATTCATATTTTCACTATATAAACACACTCTTCTTCCTTAAAAAAAACACAGTCTTCTTCATTCAGCTGATCACACATCAATAGACCCTTCTGCAAATTGCATCTCTTTGGTAATCTCTCTACATCTCTCAAAAAATATTATCGTTTACCCTTTTATGTTCATAACATATTTTTTCCGTGACCAAATCTTTTTCTTTTCTTGTATTTTTTTTTGTTGAATTTCTTGTATGCATTTTGATGTAATCAATTTAATGTCATCTTTTGTTTTTGAATTTTGTATCGAATATTTATAGATTTGTAAAGTGAAGACATGGCAAATTCAGGATTTTGGATGAAGGTCAAGTTATTATTTAGTTGCATGTCCAAAAGCTCATCTCGTGGCAAAAACACACAAAATGGTATAATATTTTTTTTTTCTGCTACTAGCTTGTTCCACCAATCTTGTTTGAGTTTATGTCATTCTACTACATTTCACGAAATTTGATTATCTATTTGGCTCCACCAAAACCTCAAGTGTGAGATTAATCTAATGTCTAAGAATTGATTGGAGATTGAGATCGGGCAAAACAATATAAGCATGATTTGAAGCTAGGGTTACAATTGTCGATTTGATCTTTGATTGATGTTATCGTATTTTGCATAAAATAACAATGACTTCAAAATTAGGGATTCAAGGGTTCCAGTTTACCTTTACTTTTCTTCTTCTTCACTTTTATTTTATATATTAAAATATTCCAAGAGTTGAAATTAAAATTGAAAATTAAAAGAGAAACAATTTTTAATTTTATAAAGATTATTTTATCAAAATAATTAAAATATATAGTGATAGAATACATTTTTGCATTGACTCTTGTGTGTCACTTTAATAACTGATATTATGGCACAAACTTTTACTCTTTTTTTCTTTGACTGAACAATTTTTTTTTTCTTTTCTCAATGAAACTGAACAAAATTCTTAAATTTCCAAATATTTTTAAAAGACTTTTGAATTAATTTTTTTATTTAATAATATTTAAAAGATTGAAGAATGAGACAAATATAATAAAATAAAATGACACGTCACTAATGACCATTTAACAACCATGCTTGAGGAGATTTGAACTTTGTACCATGATTTTACAAGGTTAAACTTAAGTGTTTACATTATAACTAATACCCCATCCCATTCTTATTATAAACAAAAAAAAAAAAAAAACAAATTTTAAGTTCATTGAGTATTCACTTCACTACATCTCTGTCAGATCCCTATTTCTTATCATGATTTTCAATTCCAAACAGTATGATTCATCTGATCATCATTATAAATATTTTAGTTTGATGTGATTCTAACATCACCTTTTATTTTGAACACAATTCAAAATATGCGACCTTTTTTTTGGTAAAAAATATAAAGTATTATATTACACTACATTGCAATCCAAGAACTTCTTAATTTATTCATCGGGATTAAATTAAGACTTCATGAATGTATCAATAATTAACGTACATATATACACAAGTTACATATGTTGTTGAATGTAGTTGATATTTTTTATTTTTTTGGTACAAATGTAGTTGATATTTTTTTATTGGATTAGCGGCATTGCTAATACTTTTTTTTTTCTTAATAAGGGTAGTCCTAATACTTATGTTTTGATATAATTCTTTTGTTTTTAAAAATTATTATGTTGCTTGTTAATTTTTTTTTTAATTTGTTTCTTATTAAGTTTGATCTAATATTTTTTCTTGTAAATTTACAGATGATAAGGTCGTTGTTGGTGCTCAAAATTCTTCAACCAGCAGTAACACAAGACCACCAACTCCAAGTGGTGTAAATTATTATTCCAATCTTAACCAATTCACGTATAATGAACTGAAGTTAGCAACAGGGCATTTCACACCAGAATGTTTTCTTGGTGAGGGTGGATTTGGTTCTGTGTACAAAGGTTGGATAGGTCTGAACGGGAGGATTTCTTCAAGACCTGGAATGGGGGTACCAGTTGCTGTGAAAACCCTAAACAAAGAAGGAAATCAAGGCCACAAAGAATGGCTGGTATGTATATTACCAGACTTAATTCATATACGCATCGGAATAAAGAATTTTTACACTATCATTCGATCGTAATTGTCATATAATTATAAATGTTTGGCTTTTAGAATACACATAAGATTGATTGTGATATGATGGAAGTGTGGTTCATTTTACGCGGACAATGCATGAAAATTGAACTCATAGAATTATGTTAAACCTAATTGTGTTTTCGATAATAAACCTAATTGATTTGATTGAAAACTTTATCTTTTTAATGTGTCATATATGTTGCAGGCTGAAATTAACCATCTTGGTGCTCTTCAGCATCCAAATCTGGTTAGACTTGTTGGTTACTGCATTGAAGATGAAAATAGGCTGCTTGTTTATGAGTTTATGCCAAAAGGAAGCCTTGAAAATCATCTATTTAAGAGTATGTTTTTCAATTTCAATTGCTTCGAGAAATATGTGTTATTGCCTTTTAATTAGTTTACAATTTGAACTTTTTTTTTTTAACAAGGTTTACGATTTGAACTTGATATAGTATTTTGTTAAACGTTTAAAATATAAGTGCATGCTTATCTGTATGGGAAGAATATGTGATAGATATTTAAACAATCATATAAATATGTGATAGATACTTCGAAATATACAATAAGATATCAAGTTAACCTAATGATATCGATTAATGAATATGTTTTAATACATATTATATGCAGGGGTTGAGATTCAAACCCCGAACACCACACACTCACTTCCCACATTTAAAATGTGTGAGTTCTAGACACTAAATTACTTGATCAAAACAAAACCCTAATGATAACGATTAATGGATAGGTTTTAATGCAACTTGAGGTATGAGTTATAAATGTCTTGTACTTGATCTTTGTTTGATTGCCATTTTTAGTGCCCTAAATAAATGAATATAACGAGAGCTACTTTACCTAATTTCATCATGATAACTTATTAGAACTATATTCAAGACCCTTTATAAAAGAAAAGCAGTAATGTTGTATATTTGCAGAACGATCTGTACCCCTTTCATGGGCTAGGAGAATGAAAATTATGCTTGGTGCTGCAAAAGGTCTTGCATTTCTGCATGAGGAAGCTGAGAAGCCAATCATATATAGAGATTTCAAAACTTCTAATATCTTATTGGATTCGGTAAGTGAAATTAATGTAACATTTTCCATCAAAACCCTAATTTTATGATTCCTTGTATCTTAATTTATTTTCTATTTCAGGAATATAATGCAAAACTTTCTGACTTTGGGCTTGCTAAGGATGGTCCAGTGGGAGACAAAACACATGTCTCAACAGAGGTGATAGGAACTCAAGGGTATGCAGATCCTGAATATGTCATGACAGGTTAGTACATTCAAAAATAATTATATATCATCATTTCTTCCATTTCATTTGTTGCTAGGGTTAATGGTATGATTCTTGACTCTAACTAAGGGTTGGTTCAATAATTTTGAATAATAAGTGAGACATAAAATAAATTTTTTCCTCTAAGTTTTTTTCATAAAATAAGATGAAACTTATGACTACTTGTTTAAAGGATCTAAATCTCTTACCACTTGAACCAATTCGTTGTTAGTGTATAAGTTATTTCAATATTAAAGAGAAAACCTAGTTAAATTATTTTCATATAACATGTAATTTTTTTTTTTGCATAAATTATTTTCGTATAAGTATTAAACTATTTTCACGCGTACCCTTAGTTGTGGTGTTTATGATACTAGTTTATTCTCTATTATTTGAGATCTTATGCAAGATGGAACTATCTAACATAATATTGTTAAATGTTCTTATAGGACACCTTAGTTCCAAGAGTGATGTCTACAGCTTTGGTGTGGTCCTCCTGGAGATGTTAACCGGAAGGAAAGCAATTGATCGGAAAAGGCCGGAGACAGAACAAACCTTGGTTGAATGGGTAAAACCATTCTTAAGAAAACCTGGAGGAGGGTTCTGTCGAGTGATGGATCCAAGATTTCAAGAACAATATTCAAAAAGAGGAGCATACAAAGCAATGAAGATAGTTGCGCATTGCGTTTACCGTGATAAAAAAGCAAGGCCTTTAATGAGTGAAGTTGTGAAGGATCTCAAAACTATCATTGATTACAACAATGATATTCCTACTTCACCAATTCCATCACCATTATCGTTTAAGGTCTTGCATGATGGCGCTTCCTCTTCGAATTCCTCTAGACATGGTGGTGGCGGCAACGGTGCTAATAAATATGGTCCTAATATTGGTTCATCATCTTCAGCTGTTCCATCAACTCCAACTCGATTTCAAGGTTCGCCATTGAACTTTACTCCTCCTTTACTTTCACCGATTCCTCCTCGTGGTGGAAATCCATGAGATGTGGTATGTGATGCTTCTCAATCATATCTTAAAAAATTGAGATTGTATATAGTTTATAGTTTAAGGGTGGCTTTTAAAGCCAAAACTTCTATCATCTTTCATGGTTTGTTGATCAAAATGTATAGGCTTTTGTAGGCCTTTGTCGTCATTTGTGTCAATTATGAACCATGGGACAAATTTTTAGGTTGATGGAGCTTTGATTGCTTCATATTGGTGTATTTGAATTTAGACTCAATGTTATGAATTGTTTCAAATTAATTCTTAATTGGTTTTCTTGTTATATCTTTTAATTCTTGTTATTGAGTGCATACAATACTTATCTTCAAAACCCAAGTGATTGTTTGATTTGAGAAAGTATGAATCTTTTTATTTTTATCTTTATTTTATGAAAATACCACATTGTTTTTATTATTTTTCAAAATTTGTATAGAAAACAATGAAAAAATCTGCAACATGTTTGATTTAGATGTATCCAAAACAAAACTTTAAGGCTCATTTGCATAGACACTTTCCTCTAGCATTTGAGCTAATTAAGAGAGGGAAATTGGAGACTCCTTGCATGTAATACTTGTGTTTGGTTGGCTTCAATGATGATTAGAAAACACAATTTATGTGAATAATTGTTGGAGTGCAATATTCATTAGGGGAGTATATATCACAAGTCCAAAGGGAGGTTCAATTCAATAGAGTCGCTTATTAAGTGAGACCAAACGTCGTCTACGCATCTATAACACTGATTTTCTCTCTTAAACAAACTTTTCATTTATCAATGCAGTGACATTAATGTATGCGTATATTGTCAAGGTTGACTTAAAGACTACTCCCTTCGGTCTTCAATCTAAGAAACAAAAAAAAAAAAACTTATTAAGAAAGTGGATTGACAGCATTTAAGTCATTATAAAAAATATTCCCTCCGTCCCTTAATATAACCCCCCCTTTTGTTTTTTATTTTGTCCCTAAATATAACCCCCTTTTCAAATTACAACACACATTAATTATTTTTTTCCATAG
>Ga0099826_10001934_pt1 | contig 12981 bp, 8 predicted proteins | sample Mtrugardesep15_FD_76830 | JGI IMG/M metagenome (GOLD analysis project Ga0099826, IMG submission 76830) | Root nodule microbial communities of legume samples collected from California, USA - M. trunc garden sep15 | ecosystem: Host-associated > Plants > Roots > Nodule | place: USA: California... | reverse complement strand
TAAAGGTTGACATTATTCACAAAATCAAATTTATAAACAGCCTTTCAATTTCAATTCCAATCATGCACCCAAATACAATAGTACTAAAATATTGCAATACTTGAAAAGCCAAACCGTGTTCTCAACTCAAGCAAGCAACTTTTCTTAATCAGCCAGCCAGCCAGCGGCTTAACCAAAAAGCCATTCTTGAACAAGTAAAAGAAAAAGTACTTATTTTACAAACTGTATGAAAGTCAAAACAAGGAAACTCAATCTCAACCACAGCACAAAGAATGGACCCCACATAAGATACGTTTTGGTCCTGTCTCATTATCAAATCAAACACTGTTAACGTTATTAATAAAAAAACAGTGACTTGAGAAGCGACAATTGCAGGTGGGATAATCCTCTGTGCTCGATTTTTTGCTTAAAAAAACAAACAAAATCACTCACATTTTGATCCTCCGTATCTCTCTCTCTTTCTCTTTCTTCTTTATATAACACTTTACCATTTTTCTTCTTCTTCAAAAAGCAATATCTTATTCTCATATCTTTCACAATATTTTTAGCATTTCTCTTTTCATCCATCCACAAACTTCTTCTTCATCGCTTTTCTATGATGGCTACTGCTGGTGATGTTCTCAGGCAGAGTTTACCGGAAGTGAGTGGTGCTGGTGTTGGAGAGTTGCACGTGCTTGCTGTGGATGATAGTTTTGTGGATCGTAAAGTCATTGAAAGGTTGCTAAAATTCACTTCTTGCAAAGGTAATAAAGTTGATAAATTTGATGACCCTTTTGTTTTTTTGATATGTTTTTGATTCATTTGGATTGGATTCTAATGGTTTTTGGAACTTGTTTTTTTTTGCAGTTACTGTTGTTGAGAGTGGAACTAGAGCTTTACAGTATCTTGGTTTGGATGGTGATACTAGTTCTATTGGTTTTGATGTAAGCAAAGTTTCTAATTTGGGTTTTAGAATTTTCTTGTTTTGTTTTTTTGAGGTATTTTCAGTTTTTGTGTTTGGACTTTGGTGCTTATGTTGTTGTTTTGATGAATATGGTTACAGGGTGTGAAGGTTAATATGATAATGACAGATTACTCTATGCCTGGGATGACAGGATATGAATTGCTCAAGAAGATTAAGGTGTGAATTCTTCTTGTTACGTTTTTTGTTTTTAAAGATTAGAGATGTATGTATTGATGAAAGAAGAATAATCCTGATTAGATTAGATTGTAGTGTGTGAAATTTTATTGATCTTGTTATTAATCTTTACCTATTTCTGTTAATTTCAGCAGGAATCATCTGTTTTTAGAGAAATTCCAGTGGTGGTTATGTCTTCTGAGAATATCTTGACCCGAATTGATAGGTAAGATCTTGATCAGATTAACAACCTCTTTTGAATTAGTATTGTTTTAAGGAAGCCTATTGTTCTTTAGCTGAGTTTTTGAGCTTGATCTCTTGTTTTGACTAGTTATAGTTACATATTGGATGATGTTCGATGATTTGCCTATGCAATTCTTTTATTTTTTATCTTTGTGTTAAAGATATGTAGATTTTTGGGATTGATTCCCATCTAGACATGAAATCCATTTGTGAAATATGTATGGTATATGGGTGATTAGATCCCACACGTTTTTGCTTATTCTAGGTTGGTTCTAGCAATGCTTATTTTATATTTTAGATGTACATACTCAACCACCAAATCCAAAAATAGCCATGGTGGGTGATCATAATCATAATACTCAAATGATATTAGGTGAACCACTGATTGTGTCAAAGATCTCATGAGATCTCAATAGCTAATTAGGTCTAGGCTTGGACTGAATGGGGATTATAAGTGCAAATAATGCATTAAGCCTTCTTAATGATTAGCAATATGAAGTTAAGAGTGTTGTAGATCTCCCACTATGTTCTAAAGGGAATCAATATTACCAATTTACCACCAAGGCTATGTTGTATTTGTGTTGTGATTGAGATCACTTTAAGTTTTAACCAAACAATACATCCCTTTACTTTTCTCACCAACACATGGCCAAAATCCGTTCACTAAAATTATAGGTTAGCAACAATCTTGCAAAATCTTTCTACTAATGGACAGAATCAATCCCTCAATAATATCACCATGTTAGAGTTAGACACATGGAGTGTGGCAGAACATGGTGCTCTTATCTTGCAATTGTAGCTATAATATAATAACAATTGAAGTGTGATGAAATCCATTTTCCTACCAGGACCCTGCTGGCATAACAACATTATTGTCAATATTATAATTGCCACACAATTATAGGTTTTATCAACAACTTCTATGATGCCTACTTTTATTCCTGAAATTATTGACAAACACCATTTTGTTATGTTGAACCTTCTCAGTCTTACAAGGGAATGTGCATAAGCAGTTTCTTATAAATTAGTTTATTCTTTAACTTGCAAATTTGATGATCCATGAATGGAAGTTTCTTACTTTCTTGCCTGTTTCATATTTATTGATCATTGATTTTTGTTTATTGACAGTTGCTTGGAAGAAGGAGCAGAGGAGTTTCTATTGAAACCTGTCAAGTTGGCCGATGTGAAACGCTTAACAGATTTTATAATGAGAGGTGAAGGGAAGAAAGTCGGAGGAAAAATTTCTCAAAAAAGAAGTCGGTCAGATGATTGTATTTCATCTCTATCAACGGCTTGTTCAACATGTGATCTGTCATCATTGTCCCCGTCTGCAATGTCGTCAAAGAAATCCAGACTATAACAATTGGTTCATTTAGCGGTGCCCTTTATGTCTCCATTTTTGCTGAACTAATGTTCATATTGCGATGTAATTTGAGTTTTTAATACTAAAAATTGTTGACAATGAGTATAGGATTAGGACTGATGAAGAGGATCTCTGAAATCACTTGCTTTGAAGCTAACATTTGCTAATTTTGCTATTGTAAAGAAAATTTATTAGAAATTAACTAAACCCTACATTTGGCAGGGTCTACTTCAAAATTTACTTTCACTTAACATTTAGAATGATGTTAAAGATTTTGGACCCCCTATTTACAGTGTACTCTTCTTATTTTACTTTTTGTCTTTTTTGTGCATGAGTTTTGGTACAAGGCATTCTTATGTAACATTGATCATCCTAACTAGCATTCCAATCTAAAATGAACGTTTCCCTAAGTTAAGAGCATCATCGATGAGGCTGCAAATTGATTTTTTTTTTTTTATGTAGGAATCGAATTTGGTATCCTAAAATAAACTTTTTTTTATGTAGGAATCAAATTTGGTATCCTTATATAATACTCACACATTGGACACCAACCATTTGCGTTAAATTATGGTAGAACCAAGTTACAAGTCTGCAACTTAGTCTAGGTATTTACAATTTGGGTCGTCTTTCATAAAAGTATGTGGTCAAATCAGGTTTCATTTGAAAAGGTCATGTTCAAATTAGTTTTTGGATTTAAAGGAATTTTACCCTTTTGCTGTCTACTTGAATAATTTTGATCAGCGGTGCCAAATCAACCCACAAGGTTTGCCATCATACTTACAGCGTAAATCATGCAACAATTATGAAGTCACAAATTGTCCAAAGTCAAACGAAATTGATAAAGTTTACTCCATTACTTATCATAATTCACAACGGTAGCCGAGATAACTTACTAGCAAAGAATATTATTATATGGTGACTGGATATATTGATTTATCATGTAGCAATGTTTATGGTCATGAACACAAATCAACCTCAGGGGAGGTCAATGACGAAGGATCTCCAAAGGTGGTGGATGTCCTCTGCGGTGGTGGTTGTCCGACTGAAGGTACATGTAAAAGACACTCTAATACTAAAATTAGTCTGGACTTAATAGAGTAGACGAGTAAATGAGTAGAATACGAGAGATATCTTAATTAGGACAAGTCATGCTCTTTATATAGAAAGTGAGTGAGACCCTCCATTGAACTTATGTATGTGGGCCACATTGCAATAATGTCATATACTCATTCGGTCGGTCCTTCATAACAATAATCGACCCTTAGCTCGGCTGATTTGCCAAACACAAATATAGTCGGTTCTTCCTACTCACTTAGTTATCCTCTGGGTAGCATGCACTTGGTCTTTTGGACAATTTTTTTTTTTTTGAGAGAACCTTTCGAACAATATTAAAATTGAGTTTTTTTTTCTTTTTAATTTGCACATTGAGAGTCATGTAAGAAGTGGAGAAAGTTCTTCCACAAATCTAATGAAACTGAAAGTAATAATACTGATATTGAACGTCCCTACACTGAAAAGCTAATAGAATTTTCTAGCATTTTATTTGATTGTGTTATCTTACGTAAATAAAACAGTTTAGTTAACAAAATTATGGAATGCTCCTTAATCATGCCAAACGGCAGCTTGCAAAACAAGTCCAAATTCAGTTATCCTTGGCTTTCATTGATAATTTAACTGTCCTATGTGAACCTTGTAAGGCAACAACATTAATATATTGCACCTACCAAAACAGAATAGGACAATAACATGAAAACAAGATCTGCATTTCCAAACCAATTTTCTGTCATTATAACCAACCAAGCAATACCATCTGTTGTACAATAAATTAATGACTCAAATGTCTATTAATAATATAACATAAAAATATGTAACAATTTTTTTGGTAATATAGAAAAAATGACTTTTTAAATAAAAAACCATCAACTCTTCAATACTAATACTCTTTGATGTTAGAAGCTGATGTTAACTATATATTATTATCCAATTTTTTTGTTACAAGGAACCATATATTGTCCATTAATAAATAATTAAATAATCAAGCATTCGATCAGTTAAAAGCTTAAGAAGCCAACAACCTTTCCCCAATGCAATAGCTGGAGCAACATTGTCACCTCAGAAGTTACCATAGAGACAGACGGCAGATATATAGATAAAAGATAATAGTAGCTTAAATTAATATTGATAGGACCATCATTTTTTATTTTTAAGATAAACGTTAATTATAGGCTAATTAACAAAAAAAAATGCATTAAAAATTGAGACGGACGTACGGCTCAACCAAATCCACCATCAACAAATCAGAACATTTGTTGAAATTGTTAAAACATTGTTTCATAAGTTATAGTTATTGGTGAAGTTAAGGCTTTTTTTTGTTAAGATATTTATTTGATTTATTTCCATTTTCTATTCTAGTTCTTGGCTCTTTTCATTTTATGGTATGAACATAAGTCTAGATTTCCAATTAGACCGATATTTTGGTCTGGTTTTTAATATAACCTCACCATCCAAAATTCAGTGACCCTTGTATCATTTCATTGGTCATAAATTTGGAATTCCAGTTTAAGGCCAATTAATTTGTGCTGCTACTCTCATCACATGGCACCAGAAGATACCTACCTCATTGAAATTGCCATCAACCATTGCTACTACATTAAAAAAAAATATACATTAAATTAGTTATACTACTTTGTAGTACATGTTATTTTTCTCATCACCTTTATAGTATCATTTTTCTTTAATCATTTGAATATCTCCAACAAAAAATTTATTCATATCATTCCAAATTTTATCAATGTTAGCTCATATTGCAATGGCTGTGGGAATCACAGCCATAGCTATGTTATTCATATCAGGAATTTTTCTTTACTTCTACCACAAATTTATTCTTGCTAGATACAAAAGTAGAAACCGTGTTACTACTAAAGGTACCTTTTTTCATGAGCCAGTACTGAACCATCATGAAGATATCAATAGATTTTGTGGTAATGTGAAAGGAAAAATTGTTGAAGAAAATGGTGTTGATGTTATTTATATGATGGACAAAGAAAGTAGACAAATGATAACTAGATTTCCAAATTGTATGTACAATCCTAGTTATGAAGATCATGAAGAAGAAAAGATAATAGATGTATTGGTTCATAAGTCCAAAACTTCCAAAGAGATTCCATTTGCATGTGAATCTCCACTTCCACTTCCACCACTACAAAAAACTTCACAAATGAATCTTGAGAAGAACAAGATTCACATGAGTTATTACAATCAACCACTACCATTTCCACCTCCTTCTTCTCCTCCTCCTCCTCCTCCTCCTCCTCCACCACCAGCTCCTCCACGAAAAGAAATTCCGAAGGCACCACCTCTTCCTCCAACCATGTACAAAGAAGGTGCAGCTGTAGCACCACCACCTGGTCCACCTCCACTACCAAAGTCTAGTGGCTTTATTTCATCCAGGAAACCACCAGCAGCACCTAAAGGAAAAGCAAATATCAAAGAGGGTATAATAGGAGAGAGTTCAAGAGAGAAGGGTGGTGGCCAAACAAGGCTAAAGCCTCTACATTGGGATAAAGTTGTAGCTGATGTTGATCATTCCACTGTGTGGGATCAGATTAATGATGGATCTTTTCGGTAATGTTATCTTCCTTATTGTTAATTCTTACCAGTATCTGTTTTTCATCACTATATACATATTATCAACTTTATTGATATTTGCATTCGAGTCTCAAGTTGCCAATGTTTCTAATTGTGTAATGATTATATGTGATTGAACATTTTCATTGAGCTAGATTTTGAGTGCGGACTTCAATAAGTTGGTATCAATAGGTCTGTCATAAAAAAATTCAACTGAAGCGTTAAGCCGAACCAAACTATGATAGGGTTCACGAGCTGAACTGAACCAGTTCAATTCAATTCAGTTGGTGAACTTTCTTTCACAGTTTGGCTCTTTTTGGAGTGGTTCACTTTTTGTTTCTTTTAACAGTGCTAATATCAATGCATAATAGCATTTTGGTGTTCAATTCTAAAAGGTACAGTTCAACTAGTTTGGTTTGAAAGCACAGAATCGGTGCACTAATTAAATTTTTGCACCTGTTCAGTTCGATTTTCCTTCTTGAATCGAACTATGAACAATCCTAGATGTCAGACCTAGATTTGCAAGCAATGTGAAAACCTAGGTCCACAGTATTGAAGTTACATTTGAGTCTTACATTGCCAATGTTCTTAAGCTGTGCCATGATTATAATCTATAACTGTGCTTAGATACTCTCATATGAGTGAGATCCAAGGAAGAACATTTAACAAACTTCACAATTTCCAATTTCTGTTTTTACCTTTTACAGGTTTGACGATGAGCTCATGGAATCACTATTTGGATATTCAACAGGCTATAAAGCCCAAGAAAGAAACAGGTCTCTCTCCACTATGAACAAGTCCAATTTCAGCACACCAACTCAAATATTCATCCTTGAGCCAAGAAAATCTCAAAACACTGCAATTGTGCTGAGATCACTAGCAATTTCTCGGCGCGAAATCTTGGAGGCAGTACTTGATGGTCAAGGACTCAATGTTGAGACACTTGAAAAACTCACTAAAATAGCTCCATCTCAAGAAGAAGCATCCAAGATAGTCCAATTCAGCGGCAACCCGAGTAACCTTGCTGAAGCCGAGTCTTTCCTATACTACATCCTTAAAGCAGTTCCAACATCGTTCAACCGTTTGAAAGCAATGCTTTTCAGATCGAATTATGATAGCGAAATTCTTCGGCTTAAGGAACACTTACAAACACTTGACTTGGGCTGCAAGGAACTGAAAACTAGTAGTCTATTTTTGAAACTCCTTGAGGCGATTCTCAAAACTGGTAACAGAATGAATGCTGGAACTTCAAGAGGCAATGCACAAGGTTTTAACCTGAGTGCTCTTACAAAACTTTCTGATGTAAAAAGCACAAATGGTAAAACTAGTTTGCTTCATTTTGTAGTGGAACAAGTAGCTCATTCAGAAGGTAAAAGACAAGCTATCTATGAAAAACACAATGATGAAAGTGAAAAAGGTTATCTATTTCTTGGTTTATTAGTGTTAGGTGAACTAAGTGATGAGTTATCTGAAGCAAAAAAAGCAGCTAGCATCCACTATCATAGTTTCATCACTATGTGTTCCAATCTCATTTCTCATGTAACTGAAATTAGAGACATCATAACATGCTGTGGAAACACTGAGAAAGGTGGATTCTTCAATGAAATGAAAGAATTTCTAGAGTTATGTGAGGAGGAACTTAAAGTGGTGAAAGAGGAACAAGCAAGGATCATGGAACTTGTGAAGAAAACAAATGAGTACTATCTAGCAGGAGCATCTAAAGACAATATGCCTAATCCTTTTCATTTGTTTGTGATTGTAAAAGATTTTGTTGAAATGGTAGGTCAAGCTTGCATTGAACTAAAAAAGAAGGCAGAAAAGAAGAATGTAGGAGTGGAGTCTGCATCAACAACACCACCGTTGTCTCCATCGAAGATAATGCCATTGAGATTCCGTAACCTTGATTTAAATTTTCTGTCCAATAAGTTAGAGTCTACATTTTCCAGCCAGTCAGAAGATGACTTCTGAAGCTGGATTATTGTATTTGTATCCCTTTGGTTTATGCATAAAGTGGTCATTTTAGTTCCTTCTTTAATAATAGATCTGTTATGTAAAATCTTTTCTACAAACTTCAAGATGTACATAAATTATTAGTGTATAAAGTTGTGTATTAATATTCAGACACCACATGTGCGCGTGCGTGCACACACAATTCAGATAGTACATTTGTTTATTTTTATCTTTCACTTACTTTTTATCTCCTACCATTTACTCGCAATTCAGAAATACACACGAATGACACAATATTCGCCATTAAAATTTTGAAGTCCAACAATTCTTTTCTTTTCTTAAAAATATTTTAAATTAAACTCTGTTTATTTTATTTTCTGTTGTAGTTAGGTACTCCATCCATTCCTTTTCAATCTTTGCATTTGAAAAGGCAATGTGTGTGGAGAAAGTCTTGCATGAGCACAAACATTTAGGCACGCGCGCACACAAAAATATCTTAATGTTTGTGTATATGAAGACCTGCTGCAAACATTCTTTTTGTTGTTATTTTTTTTTAGTTTTTCTATAACAAAACCTTGTTTTATTTTTTACTTACACAAGCACAGGAACAAAATATTCCAAGAAAAACCTTCCAATGGTTGCTCTTTTGGCTCTCCACAAATGCGCAAACTGTTCCGAATGACATTTTTTGTGTATTTAAAGGCTTCAAGAGATAACTTCCGAAAGTTGTTTTTTAAGATAAAGAGCAAATAGGGGGGCCAAAAGAGCATTCATCAAATCTTCCATGGAACCAGGCCCAATCAGAAAGTGTCCAAATATGGGTTTCAACCTCATAGCCCACAAACCCAGTAGCATGTCACTGCAGACACTTGCATCATTTTCTTATTCATATACTACTACTATTATTGTACGGTCTCCATATTTAATTGCCCAACTGACAAACCAGGTTCAAGTTTTTAAGTCAAGATCAAAGTCTTCTTAAACAATATGATAAAAAAAGCATATCACATATGTCTTCAACTTGGTGAGCACACAAACATTGACCATACTTTCCAAAGACCAAAGAAAAACAAGGAGTTGAGAAGCAAGCAAAGAAGAAGAACTGAAACACACACACATACACATGGCTTCATCAAGAGGTGGTAGTAAGATCAAAGAATTGAGTGCAGAAAGAATTGACAAGTCATTTGCTTTGTCCTGGAAGGCTCACAGGACACCTGAGAAACTCTACCTTCTAGAAAAGAACAACAGAAGCAATCCTCCAGAAGTTATCATCAGCTTTCCAGCATCAGGTGCTTTCAAAGATTGGTATTCCAAAACAACTTTTGGTGAAACTGAGATAGATCTTAAACTATTTCGTTCACTTAAAAGTATTGGTAACAATGAACCTGCTAAGGTTAATCAATTTTTTCAACAAAGATTCCAAGATATTTTGGCAAAATCATCACTTGAAGAAGAGGTATTATATATGTGAAAATACACACATCTCTCTATCTTACCATGTATGATCTATTATGCAAACTTCATTTTTCAGTTATCTTTCCTTTTATAGCATCTATACTTAACTACCCTATCCATTAATGCTAAAAATGAACCAAAACAACTCGAAATTATTTTTAACATTAAAGACTCAATTAGGCAATTTATTTGTTGGTTCATGAATCAAATGAGCAAAACTTAAATTGAAAATTAATTTTGTTAATTATATGTTTAAATATCGTTTTAGCTCGTATAAAATTTACTTGTTTTTATTCTCTATATACCTACTTTTTAGTTTCTACAAGTTAAAAAGTTGCATGTTTTTAGTCCCTCTTTAAGGACCAAAAATATGTCAATGTCATGTATAATATGTTGGGACTGAAAAGTGGGTATAGGGACTAATAGTAAAATCATAGATAACTATAGAGATTGAAAACATATTTAATAACTTGGGTTATGTTAAGTAGATTCGTTTGATTCATGAATATGTTAGAACTATTTCAGTGACACTATCAAATATCACACGGATTTGTTAAAAAGGTTATAAATGTTACTTTCTTTATCTAAAGAAAATATATATTTCAATGAATATGTAGGTGGATAGGGCAATGAACAAGAAGAAGCAGATAGTGTTTGCAGGACACTCGTCTGGTGGTCCAGTGGCTATTCTGGCAACACTTTGGACCTTAGAAAACTTCCCAACTCCAAAATTCCCCATCCCTCCCATCTGTGTTACTTTTGGTTCTCCTTTAGTTGGAAATCACATATTTTCTCATGCTACAAGGAGAGAAAATTGGGCTAACCACTTCTTCCATTTGGTGATGAGATATGACATAGTGCCAAGAATACTACTTGCCCCTCTATCTTCTTTCGACCAAAAATTTGAAACAGTTGCACAGCTCATAGATCCCAAAAGCAAATCATTCATGAGCGAATCGAGTCTTGGAAGAATCGGTTCAACTTCGGATTTCTACTTTGAAGTAATGTCAAATGCTACAACTGTCACAAGACATGCTGCTTGTAAGCTAATGGGAACAACAGAAGCAACACTTGAAACTATTGCAAATTTTGTTCCTTTGAGTCCTTATAGACCCTTTGGAACTTACATTTTCTGCACTACAAATGGCAATGAAGGAAAGCAAATTGTCATGAAAAACCCTGATGCAATTCTGCAGGTCATGTATTTCTGTGCTCTGATAAGCTCTGAAGAAGAAGCCGAGGAAGTTCCCTCTAAAAGCCTGCGACAACATTTTACTTATGCTGCTGAACTGGTAAAAAACTTCGGAAAGCAGAATGTTGTGTACTTAGACCAACTGGAAAATCTTCCATTGTCTGAGCATACTACTTCAGGTGGCGACATTGCAACCATTAACATAGCCTTAAATGACCTTGGCCTGGTATGCGACTTTTATCCTTCCCTAAAGTTAAAACAGTTTTAAACATGCATTCAATCTTATATATTTGTGATGTCCTTTTACTTTGTATACTCATATATGTTTAAATAGACCCTAATACCATATTAGTGACATATCTCAGTTATTGATAACTTGATCAGTTGATCAACAAAGAATACAATAGACTCTATTTATACATGTGAGCCCATATGAAAATAAAGAATATGATAAAGATAACTAACCTAACTAACTATTAACTAACCTTATGTCTAATAAACTACTACACAATCAGATGTAATCGATGCATAAAACTATTTTACATTATCTCTATATATCTATTAAACTCATTTTTCTCCTGTCATACATAAATACATGAGAAAACAAACATTGAAGAATATGTTATTGTACCATGCTGTTATATCATAACATTTTTATGTATTGGTTGGACATAATCCTTGGAGGAAAAGAAATTAATTTACTATATATACTAAAAAGGTCAAATGATAAAACTCTAGCTAATTACATATTAATATCTTAACAATTGAACATAAAAATGGATTTGTTGAAAGATGTTAATTAGTATTATAAGTAACAAAGGATATGAAGAGTATATGATATTTATGTGATAATGAATTGGTTGTAAATAATTGTAGAGTACAAGAGCAAGACTATGCATTCAAGCAGCAGCAGCATTAGAGGAACGGAAAAGGAACAACGAGAAAAGTATGGAAAAAAAGATCCGCGAAGTGGAGGATAAGATGACTGCACTCGAGAAGTACAGAGAACTGCAGGAACATCAGAAAAAAGGTTACTACGATGCATTCAAGGATCAACTAGAAACCGATGATTTCCAAGCAAATGTGAAGAGGCTAGAACTTGCAGGAGTATGGGATGAGATAATCGAAAAGCTATTAAACTATGAACTTCCAGAAGAATTTGAAGGGAAAGAATATTGGATTGATATAGGAAAAAAGTTTAGAAGACTAGTTGAGCCTTTGGATATTGCTAATTACTATAGACATTCAAGGAACCGTGATGGACGTGTTTATATGGCTAAAGGAGGAAGGCCAAAAAGGTATAGGTATACACAAAGATGGTTGGAACATGCTGAGAAGAGGGGAGAAGGTGGTTACTCAGAATCATGTTTTTGGGCTGAGGTGGAAGATCTTTCTCATGATACTGACAAGTCTTTTGAAGATGTTAAGGAAAAGGTTGAGGCCTTGGAGGGATTTATAAGCCAGTGGGATAAGAATGGTGAGGTTGGTAAGGATGTGTTTTTGGAGGGTTCTACGTTTGTTAAGTGGTGGAAAACACTACCAATACAGCATAGGGAACAATCATGCATTAAAAGTCTTGTTGAAGTGTGACACAGGTGCTGCTTATCCTCTGGATTAGTGCAGTTATAAATTATACTAATATAGTACTTTGGATTTTTAAGCGTGAGCTATAGTGCAGTTGGATCATGCACTTCGTTTGGTTATGTAATAAGGATGATTTTCTTTCCTATATTTTGTAATAAATGTGAGCTATATCTTGTTTGTGAGGAAAAACCAGAGTAAATTCGATCTCTATACTGTCTCAGTTATTCAATAGGTGAATGTTAGTATATTGTTTTTTCAAAGCCAAACTAGCTCATCAATATTGATATTGGAGAGAATAGAGCTTGTACTCCAAAATACAGACCAACACCACTCTAAACGTTACTCCTTCCGTTTTAAAATGAATGTTGTTTAAAATTTTTACACACATATTAAGAAATACAATAGTTAAAAGAAAGAGAGATGTTATTTTACCAAATTATCTTAATC
>Ga0099826_10001933_pt1 | contig 12984 bp, 13 predicted proteins | sample Mtrugardesep15_FD_76830 | JGI IMG/M metagenome (GOLD analysis project Ga0099826, IMG submission 76830) | Root nodule microbial communities of legume samples collected from California, USA - M. trunc garden sep15 | ecosystem: Host-associated > Plants > Roots > Nodule | place: USA: California... | reverse complement strand
TGTAAATAAGGCAACGATCAAACAAAAAGCCCGTGACAGAAAAAAGAAAGCACCTGATGACAATAAAGGTATCCAGCACCAAGTCGAAAGCTTATGTCACAAAAGCGTTTCTTGTGCATCTCAACAGATGTGAAACGGGGCAAGTGTGATACAGATGCTTCCCCAAGGACTGCCTTTTGTTTCTTCTGTAGTTCCCCATTTATAATGTATTCCCATTTCTTCTGTGCCTCCTCCTTGGAGTTTTGGAGCCAATCGAATATAGGTCTGGTCAAATCAATAGCAGATGGATTCCTCAAATCAGTGTAAAATACATCCTGCAAAGAACTAGCTTTTAGTCGGCTTTGATGAAGGAATAATTGTCGGTAGCATAGGTAGATACCTCAATGAGAAAATAACCAGAAGGATCATGCTGTCCAGCTTTCTGCATAACCTGGTCTGTTGAGCAACAGATCTTGTCCCTCAATCCAGTTAACGTCTGTTCACCAAGAACTATCAACTCTTGGGTCTATCCAAAAAACAAAAAAAAAAAAACAGGGAGGCCCTACATGTTAATTTTGGTGGTAGTTATACAAGATTCATGCTCAAAAGTAGATCTTGAATTTATTCTAACTACATCAGCAGGGCATTTAATACCTTGACACCTTTTTGAACATTATGGTAAATCTCCACAGAAAGAACAACTTCTGGATCATGCAAAGGCACGTGCTCCTGAAGGCCTCCTGTGTTGACCTGACAAACATTAAACTAGAACAATGATAGGCGATATGAACATGAAAAAAGAGGGGAAATGCATACAACTTTGATACCGGTTTAAAAATATGAAATTATCGTTAATAATATGAAGCAATAATCAGATAAGAAATTTAGGAAACCTTCATGGAAGAACTTGTGGATCGGAGAGACATCATCCTTTCTGTTCTTACTGGTCTGTTGGAAGATTCATTGATCCTGCAAACAAGACAAGACAACAGGACAAGACACCTGAATTAGATCTAGCATATAAAATGGAATAATCACATAAATATTCACAATACTGACTCAAATGAATGAAGTTTGACTTCCGCCCTGTCTTCTTCCTGCTTCTGTTTGATTCTCACAACCTTCTCCACCTTTTCGGTACAATTAATCTGGCAATCAATCAAATATAAGAAACAGTTAGCATCTGAATAAACAGATCAGGACACACATTCATCTCAAAGTCCAAAGTGAAGCAGCTTCTAACAGTTAGCATTATCTGACTAATTTATTTTAAAAGCAAACTTGGTCAAATAATATGTAACAGCAATTAAAGAAATGGTTAACTGGTGAAAATTTAAATAATGTTTAACTAACTTATTCCAAGACGAAAAAAATATAAGCATCAAATATTTACAGGGAACCATAAATGCTTCCAGAGAGTAGAGAGTTAACATACATCAAGAATGGGATTATTTGGTCCATTTCTCCTTTTCCTGGGATTCTTCTCCTGACACCTGCTACCAAATGAAACAATAGTTTTTTAAGAGAAGTTGAAAGTGAACGGGATACAGTATCTTTATTATTATTAGTATGTTGTCAATAGTTCCCTATAGCGGCACTATAGTGGAATAGAGAAGCAGTGGTAGGGTTCGGCGTGACGTGATCTCCCCATGACCTGCCTTCAGCAGCGGGCAGTTATAGCGGCTAGAAATGTGGCAACCCCGCTATTACTGCTATAGTAATCTAGAGTTGTGGCTAATGGAGTTGAGTTGGAGGTGGAAGAACAAGAGTTTGAATTGAATCAAGCGATAAACAAGATAATATTGTTGTTGTGTATTTTTCTATTTTGAATATTTATGTATCTTGTGGGAATTTATGTTTACTTTACTCTGTACATTGTTTTTTAGTCTTCACAATAGCAGTCATCCTGCTATCCACTATACCGCTATAGCATTTTTGCGGTTTGGTTCTACGCGCCACTTTCTAGGATTAACAACATACTTAGGCCTAATGTATATGCATTTAAGCTAATGAAGAGCAAGTACAGTACTGTATAATTGTCTAACATTTTATAATAAAAGTTCAAGCATACTTACAATCACTACTTTAATTCATTTAAATAAATTTCGCGTTGAGGGGTAGGGTAGCTCAACTGGTTTGAACTAAGGGATAAAGTTGGATGGAGTTCCTAGGTTCAAAACCGGACAAAGGAGAAAAACTTATCTAACAACTAATTACTAACATTTGTCATTCAAAAAAGAAATAAAAATTCACCTTAAAAATGTATAAGATAAGGAATAACAGCAGAAAAAGGGAGTGGAAGTGACTGACCTTGCATTAGGTGGACGGTTTTCGTTGTTACCTCTACCCTGTATGTAATAACATTTTGATTAACGATACAAACCATATTAAAAATTAAATAATTAAAAAAACAAACAAACAGTAATTTTGTTCTGAGTCTATACATGTAGAATTTTTCTAGTCACACCCTAAATAAACCTTGATTACACCCCAAAATGACTAAAATACATTCACGTGAAAGTTAAAAAATGGGTTTTGAAAAATTTGATGCAAAAGGGCAAATTTGATATTATGAATAAGTTTTAATGAAATTTACGTGTAAAGTAGAAATTTTTGATATGTATGGAAATTGCAAACACATTCACGATAATATCTCCTTCCTTAGTAACTATATGGACTAAAAGCAAAGAAACTTTGGAAAATCAAAATGAGTAATAAAACATAAACTTGTGAATGTGTTTGCAATTTTAATACATTTTACACATTCAGATTGAGAAGAGCGTACATAGATAGATAGATACCTGAAAGAGTTGTTTAAAAGCCATATGCATTAACTCGTGGTGTGTAAATAGTTTAAGGTCATCGACACTGTAAAATGAATGAGCAAAATTAGATATACGAGTAATTAGTGGAAAGAGAAAGAATGTCCATAGTATACATACGAGATATCATCATCATCATCATAAGAATGTTGAAGTAACTCAGCTTGTAGATTATTCACTTGATAAAGAAGACGATGTTGAAAATGAGGAACACTAGTTATGGAGGAGTTAACAATATTTGCCATGTAAATGGGTCCACCCCTTGGAATTCGGATTGAAGGATCATCGCATTCTTCTCCTCCTCCGTCCATTATTTCACTCTTGTTGGGTGGCTCCGCCGTAGTAGCAGCTAAGATGAAAAAGATGAAAATTTTACCAACTACATTCATCTCTCTCTATTTTTTACCGTTAGATTAATCTCTTTACCCAAACCACTGTAGTACTATACTCTGTCAAAAGAAAGGTAAAGTACTATTCATCTCCCACTTTAACTTTAGATAATTTGCAATTCTCTAGTTGGTAAATTTTTTAAATTGAAAAACCAAATAATTCATTTGGATTTAATTTATATATACCGATTTAATAAAATATTTTTACACATCCAATTAAATTAGATCATATTAAATAAATATTTGTAAATATATTTGAAAGTAACTTGACCAAAAGGCGTCAATTTGATTAAATACATACATAAAAAGATTATAGTATAGAAATTAATCTTATTTTTTCAATGGCACGAAATTATTTAATGAATTTAATTTATACATTGTTGGTGTAAATAATTTGTTTTCAATAACACGAAAACATTTAACGAATTTAATTTATACATTGTTGGTATAAATAATTTGTATGCCATAAATTAATCATAATTGATAGATAATTGATTACGTTTGGATTTACTCATATCTATTTTGAAAATTATACACATGACAATTTAAAAGTTTTTACAATAATTTTTTTTGTCAAGTAACTTAGTGGTTAAAGCTCACACAATTACTTCAAAAAAAAAGTTTACATAATTAAATGTGGAGAAGTGAAGTATCCGGGTTCGAATTATTAACCCTACATATAATATACAATATTCCTACTAACTTAGGGAAGTTCACAGGGTTTTTACGGTATTATGTATGATGATTATGTAAGAAAATTATTTTAATAATTTTTATCACAAGGTAGAGATGAATAGTAGCGATGAACATTTTCTTAGCCTTGATGCACTATATTTTCTAATTAACAAGGTGTCGCAAATATAATAACGTGACTAATTTTACATGACCACGTAAAAAGATTCATGATTATTATTTGAGTTTTGCTAACGAGTGTCTAACTATTATTTAAGGATTCAAAATTATTGTAAAATCAATGAAAACAAAAGAATAAACTTAACTAACAGTTACAGGTGTCAAAAGGCATAACGAACTACAGCTGTGATAACTAACCCAATTACACTGAAATGAGAAGTTAAACGGAAATCCAAAGTCGAAACCAAAAGTGTAATACGAAAAGTCATCACCTTTTCATAACATTCCCAAGTAAGCGTTGTTATAGTGTGGCCATGTCACTATGTTTCAGTGGCGCGCGCTTATATGAAAAACAAAACGTGACACTCAAACAATATAACAATAACAACACTTTCTTTTTTCTTCTCTTCTAATATCACACTCACCCCTCTCTCTCTCTCTCTCTCTCTCTCTCTCTCTCTCTCTCTCTCTCTCCCTCCCTCCTGTTTTGCGTGAGACAAAAGGTATCTTTAGTTCTTAATAAGTCTGTATTATGGATTCTTGATACATGTTCTTGTTCTTCTTGATTCATCATTGACTATGTTTATATATGAACTATTGCATTGCATGCTTTGTCAATTTTGTAATCATGTCAAATCAAAATTTTCATGTGGTTACAATAACTAATTCATTTTTCTAGGTATGAAATTCAATCATTCATTGTTTCATGAATCTAACCTAAACTACTTCGTTTTGAGTCCCTTGTTTTGCTCTACAATGTTGTTGTTTCTCTTCAATTGAGGGTATTGCTACATTGAATTCAAACTGTTGAGGCAGTTACTAGAGTTCATTGTATAAGTGCTCTTCTAATTTTTATTTTCTCACAAAATTTGTCACTTTTCAGGGAAATTTTGAGTACTTCTCAAACAAAATGGAACCTGGTAAGAAAGTAGCCAACGATGTGGCCGAGAGAAGGGAAAGGATAGAGCACCGAAAAAGTGTTGTTGAGAAAGTGTAAGAAAGAAACACACCTACACAAATTTCCTTTTACTGTTAAAAACTTTTAATTCTTATGTTTATAGCTTTTAGGAAGCTCTTCAATATTCTGACGTTATCATTAAAATATAATCGATGCAGCAAGGAAAATTTAATCAAGCACGGTGCTCTTAATAAACTATCAAGTTTATATGAGCTTGCTGAATTAGCACAAAAACTTGAGGAGAAAGTGAATGCTTCTGCCAAAACTGAGGTATCACTTTTAAGCTTATGTGTGCAATATTATGATTTTCTTATTGCAAATACATAGTAATTTCATGTGGATTTTCAGTTCAGGGACTTTGCTTGTTTCTGCAAGTATATATTCAAAGAATCGACTTTTATTTTACAAAAAATCTCTTTCTAAAGAATTCAAAGTGAGTCTAGTTTAAGCTCTTTGAAAAGAATTGGATTTCTGATTCTATTGAGAAGCTACTTTGAGTAGTTTTTAAAACAAAATTGATTCTATAACTACGTTTGTCAATGCAAAGTGTTTTTTGTAGTTATAGGCTTCTGCTTTATATAAAATCTTTAAACATACTAAATCTGTTTACAGGCTGAGTACGATAGTTTGATGGCAGCGGAGGTTGCTAAAGCGAAAAAATTGTTCACTAACACTTCTGCCACAGGTGAATTATTCTCTTCTCTAGAGTTTCCTGCCTCTTCTTAATGCCTACCTGCCTTATTTGCAGTATAAATATTTTTTAGTTCTTGATATATAAAATTTTCTTGCCACAAGTTTCTGCTCTTGATTATTCCAATGATGTCCGTTCTTTTCTGATCATGCAACAATCTGACTATCTCTTTAGGCTGATGATCATTGCAGCCATTTTTCATATATGCAATGTCTCCAATATCCTAGGGATTCTTTTCTAGTTTCCAGCAATGTTTTATGGTCAATATCAAATTTTCCTTTTCAAATAATTCATTTTTAACAAACTGAAAGCTTAATAAGCTTTACTTCAGAATGGGTTTACATTAATCGGTTGATCCTGATATGTTTCTCTAGTAATGCTAAGATACTCTTTAGTCTAAACAAGGATTCTACAATAGTGCTAGAGATACATATTTGCAATGGTTAATTTCTACTAATAATTTTAGAAGCTTGTAATTTACACAACAAGACCATAGTTCAATAATCTTAATGCTTGGTAGACCAACATTTGATTTTATCCTTGAGGATGTGCTATAGTCTGATCATTCTATTTCTTGAAGCAGGAACGGATGCAAACAATGATTGGCAGGAGAATGTTTATAAAAGGGTAATTACAAAAATTGTTCCAAAAATTTCATAAACTCCTCCTCCTCCTTCTCTCCACCTTATTTCTTTAAGTTGCTTTTGAATTGTTTACACGATTAATGAAATTCTACTCAAGTGTGGCACAAAGGATACATACATACTGTGTATATTGGTTCAATTATGCTTTTGAATCAATGAACTAGACTGAAAGCAGATCACACTAAGCTCTGGTTAATCTAGGATCTTTGGTCAGTTGCTGAAAAAAGAGAAAACAAGTTTTAAGGAGGGCCAACGTTCAAACCTTGGAAATTAACATAGCAACTGACTTAGTAACATTTGTCTAACCAAGAAAAAAAGTAAACCACTAACATACTAGTAATTTTGTTTGTGTGTTGATTGTTTATGTCCATTGATTCTCCAGTAATTAACAATAGTTATTATTATGTTGTGTTACTTTCTTATTGCAGCTTCAATTTCTGAAGAACAAATACTACCCTCTGATCCATGCAATTCACCAAAATATTTGCAAAGGACTTCAGGTTTGTGAATTTTTCAATCAAGTTATGATTCTAGAAAACTCTGATATGCATTTTATCCTTCTTGATTTTACTACTAATTTTTCCTATTTATATTAAATTTCTTCAGGCTGATCCTTCTACTCAAATTTTAAACCCAAAAGAATTGGAAAAACTTCGATACCATAGGACATCAATAGAAGACCTTTTTTCACTCTTTAAACTGAGTAAAAGCCAGATCACTGCTGATATGAAGGATCGAGCGAGCAAAGCAGATAATTACATAGAATTCCTTCTAATGATTTTCATGCAGCCCGACAAGCAACAGTCACCTGATGTGCAATCCAACCTGATCTCAGAAACTGAAGCATTTGGTACACAAAGTCCTGAAATTCAAAGATTGCTTAAAGTGGTAGGCCTATAAACTTGTGCTTGCGTCTTATTTATATTTTCATTGACTCATAAAAGTTGAGTGCTGATACATAGTAAATTCAATGAATCTGATATTTTTTTCAGATGACATCTATTTCGCCTGAAGCACTAAGTGAAGCACTTGGTGACATTGAAAAGGTTGTCCGCTTGAATGATGAAATACCAACCTTTATTAGTCCGGAAGGTGGGGTCTCACCACTGAAGTGTTTCAATTACATTTGATATTGCTGCATTTTCATCAGCAAACTTATGACTTGCAATGATTTGTTCCCCCAGGATGGAAAATGTATCGCAGCTTTGTTGCAACCACCTTTGATACTCCTGGCGTTTGTGCTAGCATAGGTGAAGGTTTCAATCAGTTCACTGACGTTGCGGCACCTGAACTGGATTCATTCACAATGAAAGGAAAATGCCCTCCAGCTGTGGTAATCTTCCTCCTCCTTTTTATCTACCATTGAAATCTACTAGAAATCTAGAATAGTATACCATTATTTTTTTCTCACGTCTTACAAGAATTTTACTGTCACATTGTTAACTGTGTCAGGCAAATCAGAATATTTTAGCAGAAATAAAAGACATTAACAATCGATTGTTCGAAAGTGAGGTGGTTATCGCTGAAAAGAAAATTGTTGAAAGTGTAGTTGGAGTAGCTTACGAACAACGTGAAGGATTACTTGTGAAAATTATGTACAATGCAGTGACTATCAATCAAAACGTTGTATCTCACTTCACTTCTGATAAAAAGGTAAATGATTTTATATTCTGTTTTGAATTATTTGCATTGATCATTTTGATTTTTATCTCATCCACTATGTATATTGGTTTTACAGTCATTGATCGAACCACTGCGGTTGTTTATTCCTGCAAGTTATCCGTCTTCCTCTCTTGTTATTCTGGACGAATTGCCATTGAAAGTCAGGTTAGAGACTAGGATTGTATTATCAAGTTATGCGAAACTATTTTGAGACTATTTTGTGTGCAATTGTTAAAAGTTACCATGAGTGTATTATTTACTTCCTACTATAATGAAAATGAGGAACATTCATTTACTATCAACTTAATAGAAATTAAAACCTTGAAAGTTCAAGGGACGTTGATCTGATGTTGTAGGTCTCTAAGGTAGGTTTGTGCAGTTTTTCTAATTTTTATCTTTCCATATAAACAGTCTCATCAAGTTTAAAAATTTATTAGTTCAAGGGATGTTTATCTGATGTCGTAGATGTTACATGTTGGTGCAGCACATTGAAAGTGATACATAATATAAATGAGGAAGTTTGTTTTTAATTTTATGATTTCAATTTTTTTTGTTAATATAGATGATGCAGAGAGAATCTAGATGTTTAGGATCCTCGGACTATACATACAGGAGTTGATATTACAATAGTTAATATTGAAATGCATGAGTTGCAATAGCTTTTATTGTTAATAAACATCATTTTCAAAGTTTCTTAAACATGTAACTTTGATTAAATAATCTTTAGAACCCAAAATCTCATGTGACATGCTAAACAATCTTTTATTGATATGAAACTTCTATGCAATTCCCAGCGAACACTCATAAATTTATCTTAAGTAGCATATATATAGGTATACTTGATTGACGATGGACTATATTTGCAATGTATAGTTGTTGACCATAATTTGTGTTTAATAATTTGATTACATGCAGTGATGACCTGAGAGCTCTATTTGAGAGAGCAAAAGCAAAGCTAAGACTTAAACTGCAAAGCACGAAGCAACCATGGTTGATTAAGGATGTAGCTAGTGCATGGGAACATTGTGCTCGAGAAGCAGTCCTTGATTATGCACATGCTAATGGTGGTGGAACATTTACCTCAATGTATGGTGGTTGGGAGGCGTGTCGTTGAATCATTCTCATAGTTGGTTTGTTCTGTTTGTTGATTAAGCCCCGGAAGTTGTATATGTGTCAATGAAGAGTGTGAAAATGAAGGATGGTTCAGACTAATAAGTTTGATGAGAACTTGAATTTTTTTGTTGTTTTAAACTAGTGTTCATAAACATGCTTATGGGAATAATCCTGATATATACAATGTGTATATGCCTATTCATTTTGCTACTGCATTTCTGGTTTGCGCGTTTTTTCTGGATGTTGTCTTTCTGCCTGTTTGGATTTTATTTATGCAGGAAAATTACCAAGGATTTTCTAATTGGCTTATGATCCCACACAAAGATTTCAAATTTGTTGGGTGGATCCCTCATCAAATGGGAGTCCTACCAAGTTTGAGAAAAAAATAAAGAAAGTGTGTATGTGTTTATGCATTGGTTTAGCGCATGTGTTATGTTGGTGGTTAGGAAAGGGAATTAAAATCTCGAAGTTTCTAAAACCAACAACAGTAGCATGCCAAAGAAAAGTGTCACCGTAGATAGGTGAAAAACGTAGTAGCCGCATGAGAAAGTGGTTCAACGAATGAATCAGGATATGCTTTACTTTTGCTGATATTTTAGTTTCTCAAAAGAGGGAGAATTTAAAGAACACTGCATATTCCGTTGCGCGTTTTGGTCTCATCAAAATCTCGCCATTAATATACTCCTGTCGGGCAAGTTTTCTTAAGGAGATCTTGATGCCAGGGACTAGTTGAGTGGCGTTGGGTAAAACTTACGGTTTTAAGCTTTTACATTTTCTATTTATAATAATCAAAGTTTCTTTAAAGCGAGTACAATGGATATTCGAATTCAATTACAGAGTCAACGATTCAATGTTTTGAAGAGAAACAAGTGGATTCAACCACCAATCTGAAAAATCTATATGTTTGTTACTACTCTCCTTGCATATGAACCATGACCAAGAAACACGCTTAATTCAGTCAACCATCTCCAGAGATAGCCTCTTTACGGTTAAAGAGATCATCATTCTGCTCAAACCAAATACACCAATCTGTTGTCGGACACACGAGATGAGACACTGTTTTCCTTTCTTTCCACTGCACACGTTGTTGTAAAGAAAGTTCTTGACCACTTTGGAACTCCACCCAGAAATCATAACTCCCATCCATTTGAAAATCATGTTCCAAACCTCCGACTATGAACCAAATGCACTATCCAAATGTGCTAATTTTTTATGGTACGACTGTGATCCAAACATGTTTAAATGCTACTGAGAAATCATCATCATAATCTGCAGAGAAGGACACGCTGGACAACACTGTATCACATGATTTAACCGAGAAAAGTGGCCCCGATTCTGGAAGCCATCTGCACCTGTCGTGCACAGCAGGCTGCCAACAGATGACATGGCTGGAGTTGCTAATCTTCAGCAGAAACAACCTCTGCAGAGTTCAGTTATATGCACCAGAACCAGTCCCAACGCCAAGAAACATCGAGCCATTGTCCCATGGCCGCTACTTTAGTGTCTTTGTCTACCGTGAGCCTAAACAGTCACTACACCATTTGCCTAAACAGTTGAGGAAAATATAATGCATAAGGGCTGCTCACCTAACCACCAGTCCTTCTAAAACAAACTATTCTCACCATATCTTTGTCTACCGTGTATAGTTTTTGTTTTGTTTTGAGATAGTTAGATATGTATAGATGGATTTGATAAATTTAAAATGGTGATGATTGAACTTATATTTAATTTGTTAGCGGATTGGGTGATAGCAAATAACCTATTGTTGATTGTATCAAAAGTTTTATTGGCAACGGTGGTTCAGGTACACGTATATGTTGATGAAAGAGTTTCCACTCGAGGGGGAACATAGTGAATTGATGACTCGCACTGGAAAGAGATATTGATGTGAGTGTTGAGTAATATATAAGTAAGAGGAATCATAACTTAATATTTAAGGTTTTTGATTAAGATCTTGTGTCTAGCTCGTGTCGTTGCTATTCGTCAATATGAATGATCTCCTGAGCTCTCCTAATGAGTGCATATGACCCAACAATTTCAACACACTTGTGATTTATTATGGTGCACATGTAAATTTACCTTTGATTTGTTAACCAGTTGTTGATAATAACCCGTTGTTTGTTATACTATGAAGAGTTGGCAACTGTACAAGAGCTTGATCATATACTCCATTGTACACCCTCATCTGTACATTTGTTTAGTGGATGAGAGAGAAATGAATTGAGAAAAGGAAAGAGAAATATAATAAAAAATGTCACATGAAGTAGTATATGAATGGTATGAGAAAAGAGAGATGCTATATCAAGCGAAAGAGATTTTCGTGAGATTATCAAAAAAGTGTATTTTAACACAATTTTGTTTACACCTTAATTCCTGCTTTTGCGGCATACATACATCCAGGTGGTGGCACTGTGTAGTTAATTAACACATATCGGGATGATTTCGGGAAAAAAGTTTCGCTATACATATCTTTTCCCATGAGAAAAAGGATGTCAATCCATAATTATCCGATATAAACATAGGACTTTATGACCCAAATATACATTAATATGCACCCTTGTAAATTTATTTTTTTCCGAAATACCCCCTCCCCCATCCAACTCACCAAATTTGCCTATGTGGCGCTGACTTGGCACTTTTTTGGTTGGCCACGTCAGAAAATTAATTTTTAAAAATTATAAAAAGTAATTTAAATTCATTTATATTAATTTAAAAATTTCCAAAATTAATTTTTGAAAATAAAAAAAAATTAGAGAAAATTTCTGGAAATTTTTTTTGTAAAAAAATATGATTTTTTTTCCAATATTTTAATTTCGAAAAAGATTTTATATTTTTTTTGGAAAAAAAATCTGAATTTTCGAAAATGATTTTTTGTACAAAAAATTATAAAAACTTTTTTCGAACAAAAATCTGACATTTTTTTTAACTTTTGAATTTTTTTTTTGTATTTTGAAAATTAAATTCAAGATTATATTTTCTGATTTTTTAAATTTTGAAAAAAAATCTTATCTTTTTTTCCTGATTTTTTAAATTTTTGAAAAAAGAATTTGGTAATAAAAAAAATTTCGAGATTTTTTTGGAGTAAAATAAAAATTTTCTTTAATTTTAACAATTTTTTTATTTTTAAAAATTAATTTTCAAATTTTAAATAATTTTTTATTTTAAAATTATATAAATGAATCTATATTATTTTTGGATTCTTTAAAATTAAATTTCAAATATTTTAATAATTAAATTTATGCTGTGGCAAACCACAAAAAAAAAATTAAAATAAAAAACCAAATCAGCGTCACATAGGCAAGTATGGTGAGTTGGATGGGGGAGGGGTGTATTCCAGAAAAAAAAATAAAAATTTACAAGGGTGCAAATCAAACCGAAAATTTTACAATGGTGAAAACCGGAAATTACATATATTACAGGGGTGAAAAACACTATTAACCCTATAAAAATTTAACATTTTTCTTTGCTTAGCACATTGTTTATTTCTCTGCTATAACACATTTCCTATTCCATATTTTGTAATTAAACAAATATAGAGATATAGTTTTTTGGAATATGAAGAAATAAAATGAGGAATTATCGGTGGTAAATAAGATTTTAATAATTTTGACTTCATTGATAAAAAAAAATTGCAGTAAAATATTTTATTTTAAAAAATTGCAATTTTCCTCTATTCATCTATTAATTGATCTTTGTATTTTTACGACAAATAAGTGTTTTAATTATATTTTTAAATGAAAAAAAAGTAAACATTACTCCCTCCGTTTCAAAATAGATGTCCATTTTGGAGATTAATTTTGTTTCACAATACTTGTCCATTTCAAGTTTCAATGCAACATTAATTATTGTCTTGTCAATAATACCCTTATATATT
>Ga0099826_10001932_pt1 | contig 12995 bp, 7 predicted proteins | sample Mtrugardesep15_FD_76830 | JGI IMG/M metagenome (GOLD analysis project Ga0099826, IMG submission 76830) | Root nodule microbial communities of legume samples collected from California, USA - M. trunc garden sep15 | ecosystem: Host-associated > Plants > Roots > Nodule | place: USA: California... | reverse complement strand
TTTTTATTTATAATTTTTAAAAATACACAAAAATTTAATATAATTAATTTAAAAAAATTGTCATTTTTTTTTTTTTTTTGATAATTTTTTACTCCTTCTTTCTTTTTCTATAAACCAAAAAATCTCATTTTTTTTTAACAATATTCGCCAAAAAGATAAACTTTTATCTTATTATTGTGTTTTTTCAAACAAATAATTTTTTTCAATGTAAAATTAAATGTATGTTGCATTCAATTTGTTCTCTTTTTTATTTTCTCCATAATTTTTAACCAATGAGAATTATTTTTACATCTTTCCGTTAAACTTATTCCAAGGAGAACACAAAAAATTATACCTCAAATCACTAAGTATTAGTTTTCTTAATAAGTGTGAATTAGTGTTTTGTGCTTATAAGAAAAGACGGAGGAAGTATTTCTTAAGGATCTTGTTAATGAATACGACATTCTTTAAGGAATCTAAATTTTTAAATTATTCCTTTAAAAAATCAAATATTTTAAATTTCATCACACGAGTGGATCGCCCTTTCAAATATAAAATCAAATCGCTTATTAGTAATTTTAAGTCTCTTTTTCTAAACTTCATTCAATCACTTTTTTCATAACCACGTGATATGACTCATAACTTTCACTCCATGTAATTTACCCAGTTTTGTATATACCATTGTTCTTATATTTCTAATACTATTGAGTATACAAATTAAGTCCATATTATGAAAGTAAAATGGGTGCATCGTAAATAAATATTCATAGTAAACTTTGTGCCTTTCACTATATGTTTGAAAACGTTAAGAACAATCTTTTTTAACAGTTTCAACAATCATTTTTTTATTAGACAAAATTAAATTGTATACTTTAAAAATATGTCGCACATAAAATCTGAGATTCACATCGATTTTGTCAAGTAGAAAAATGTGTTAGAGTGAAAGTCTTATTGATTTTAGCAATAAAAAAATGATTGTTAAAGAATGTTCTTAACAATCTTCTAATAATATTTTTGAACGAACACTCTTCTGATTTCAAATACACAATAAAGAACTTTACTTATTTTTTTACTACTAGTAATTATCTACGATGCACCCATTTTCCTTTTATGTCCACTTTTTTTCCCTTGAGTCCCTTTGTGTAGAACTACGTAGGTCCACCACATATAAAGAGTATAATATACTCAATTTCTTCTCATTTACACCCTCCTTTCTCCCACTTGTGCTCGTGTGCATCTCCCACTTCCCAGGGTCATCTCTAAACTGATAATTGTCTTCATCTTCCCATTTATATTTATATCTGGTATGGTTGAGCCATACGAATCTAACTAAAAAAACGACAAATTTTCTTTCCATCACTCGCATTTATTTATTTCCCAGTGGTAGAACAATTCCTAACCGTCCTTAACCCCCAAACCCCGCATGTGTTTGAGTAATATACAACTCCATTTGCCAAATAAAACTTTGAGCTTATAAAGAATAACTTATAGTTTTTTTCTATCGGTCTTGATAAACCAGTGGCTCCACGAAATTCTTTAAAGATTTCAACATATTGAATAGTCAAATTTCTAACTTCAATTTTTATTCCTTAAAAAAGCTAAATACTTCAATTTTTATCGTATTTAATATACAAATTTCATAAAAATTTATTATTTTAGATGCTTAAAGAGTATCTCAGTAACATTCATTAACATTTCCCTTCTTTATAAGCGTAACTTGTAGTTTATATTATTAAAAAAAATCTATGTTTAACTATTGTTTAGTGGATTTTAAAAAAGGACAATTTACATGTAATAATAATTCCAACCAATGATAAAACTAGAACCAATAAGTAGAGTAAACAAACAATCAATCAAAAGAACAAGATAAAGAGAGTAGATAAACAAACATAACAAGATTGCTTATTCAGTTTAGTCTAAATTGACTTACGTCTGGAGAAGAGAGCAACTCTAATTCATTATCGATGAGTCTTTACAAAAGATACAAAAGAGTTACAAAAATTTAACTTCAATAACAAAACCCTAATTTCTACATTTTCCCTTTCTCTCATCCGTCAAAGAAAGCTGCTCAAGAAAACAAGAGAGAAAGTTTAAATCCTTCCCTAAATGAAATCTAACAATTCAAGATGATTAAAATGTGGTTTTCAACATTAAAACTTTAACCAACATCATTCAACTTTAGCCTTTAAGTTTCCCTAAAACTTCACTCTTTGATGGTGATGATTGGTACAACCAAATATGTCAAAACCTTGTGGTTTTTATACCAGAACACAGGAAAGTGCCTCGTGCACGCATGGTACCTGCTGCCTCACAACTAACAATGCAAAGCATCGCTTTCATAGCTGCCTAAGGCACCTTGAACTCTCATGCCAAGCGCCTCACAGTTTGGACGGAAAGCTTTTGAAACTGTTTTTTAAGTCATATTCCAATAATTCTCCACTTTAACTTCAAATTAGTGGTAATGTCAATTTACCTTTCAACCACATAAGTTCTCTCTTTAGTGCTAGGACTAATCTTCAACAAAAGCGATCAAGTCTAAACTATACTTAAACCTTGATATAAACACCAACCTCTGACGGCGGAGCCAAAAATAAAAGTTAAGGTGGGTCATCAAAATAAACTATAATATTAAACAAACAAAAATCATGTTGTAATAAATAATTAAGTATAAGGTTTTATAATAAATTGGTCCTTTAAGTTATTTTGGTCATACGTAAGTCATTTAGGTTTGAGGTTTGTAACATATTGGTCCTTTAAGTTATTTGGTCACACATAAGTCCTTTATGTTTGTAAACATTTTCGATTTAGTTCTTCTGTCACATCATCGTGTTTGTAAGTTTGGTTAACAGAAGGACTAAATTGAAAATGTTAACAAACTTAAAGGATTTACGTGTGACCAAAATAACTTAAATGACTAATTTGTTACATACCTCAAACTTAAATGACTTATATGTGACCAAAATAATTTAAATGACCGATTTATTACAAACCTCAAACTTAATGGACCCCTAGTATAATTTAACCTATATTAAAATACATTTTTTCATAACCTTGAAGTGTATATATACCTCTAAGAAAAAGAGAGTGGATAGCAGGGACAGATCTTCTTAGGGGCCATGGCATCCCCTAAGATTTCCTTATATACTATACTAGGTGTATTATATCAATAGATTTCTGGTGTTCAGGTTCAACACTTCCAAATCTTCTTTTTACATATTTATCTTGTACTTTTACATATTTTATTAAATAAAACGTCTTTGAGGGGATTTGAACCCACATCTTTTCACTCCTTTTAAATAATGTATACAACTAGGATAGTTGTTAATTATTTGTTAACTCTTAAAACCGTTTAATATATATTCTATAGAAGTTTGGCACCCCCACCAAAATAACTTAAGATCCGTCACTGGTGGATAAACTCCACGGTGTATATATATATTAAAATACATTTTTTCATAACCTTGGACTGTATATATACCTCTAAGAAAAATATGTGAATTAAATGAGATACTAAAAAAAAATGATATTTTTAAAGGAAAATATAAATATGATTATATTATTGATGTGGTGAGAAAAGAAAATTTACAACTTCGTAAAGGATATAATTCATATGCATTTACAATATAATATTACAGTAAATCAATTATAATCGTTTGGATCATTACAAATATTTGAATTTAGTTAAATAGCTACGTTAATATAGTCAGATAATAATTTGTGATTGATTAACACATTAGTTTTCTTTTAAAGGGACACTGCCTCAAAATGAAATCCTTTATAAAATCTACCTTCATCATCTACAAACAAAAAAAAATTAATTAAAAACTCCTCAAAAAAAAATTCCACCCTACACTTTTTTATTGTTGTTGTTGTGGAATCCCCTTTTAGTTTCTATCTGTTCATTTGAAATTTTGAATGATAGTACATGTTTTTATATCATTGATAAAAGCGACCTTGTGGTATCCTTATATCAAGGGTATGCATCACCACAGTTGACACTGATAATGACCCCAAACCCCTAATTAATTCATAGGTAAGGCTGGATGGACTAACCGTCTTAACTTCTTCTTATCCCTCACTTCACGGTCCAAAGTAAAAAAACCTACGGTCTTCTTGGCATGAGCAAGTTTTGGTAAAAGTGGTACATGCCATGGTCCAAAATGATATATTTATTATTCGAACACATTAGATTTTAAAAAATAAATATATATTTTCCTTAAAAAAAATCGATATATATTTGTAAATTTACAAGTTTGGCTATAATTTTTTTTTTTATAAATATAATAAACTTTATGTTAAATGAGCTTAAATATTACTCGTGAAAGCTAGCTCTTTAGACTAGGATCAAAGGTGGCCATGCACATAATATGCATAAAATAGAACGTATAGATTTGAATAATAACTTGATACCAATTGACTAAACACCAAGATCGGCCTAAGACCCCAGCTGCTATAAAGCTATGACTTTAAGCGTCCCAAAAAAGTATTTCTTCTTTTATGCATTAAAAAGCCTAAAACATAAAAATATTGTTAATATAAAATCTAACCTAAGCGATAATATAACCATGGCGTGAAGCAAGATTTGGAAGAGCTTATAAATGATTTAGGTGTTCCCTCAAAAAAAAAAAAAATTTAGGTGTTGTATCTCTCAAATATTTAAAATAAGGGGAAGTGTTAGTTGTAACTGTCAAACGGAGTTTAAGTCTAATTTCTTTTTTTTTTTTTTATGAAAGAGTCTAAGTCTAACTTAATAACCTTATTTTTAAATATTTGAATTTCAATAAAATGGTGATTAATTATTTCAAAAAAAATAAAAAATAAAATGATGATTAACTTTTTATTTATTTAATATCGACTTTTTTTTATTACATTTCAATTTTTTAACTTAGAAATTATATTTTATAGGAATAAATCGGTAATTTAATTTTTTATCTTAGACTTTCAGATTAAATTCAGGATATAATTTAAACTAGAAAGACAAAATAAAAAACCAATCAATTAGACTTAAGTAGTTAATGATTTTTTTTATTTTTTAGAGTCAAGTAGTTAATGATGAGAACCAAATAATTAACATAAAAAAAAGAAGAAGAAGATAATTTTAAGGATTAACTTTTCATATCACATTATCTCATCAAACACTAAATTGAGACAAAATATGATAGAATTATATTGACGGACCCTTCGTTTCTTCTTTTTTATTTTAGAGAAATGATAATTGGTGCCCCTAAAACACTGATTAAGGAGTCAAATATATTTTGTATTGAAAGTTATTTATTCAATGCATTGCTTACAAAGTTTTCATTTTGACTTAAAATTTTCTTTTTTGTCTTCCTTAACCGGTGCTTGAGGAACACCGATTAGTATAACCCTTTATTTTATAGTATTTGGTATCGGAGTTTAATGTATTTATCAAATTAGCACTAGCAGTCAATTCCCAAAAATATTTATCGTGAGTATCTCTATCATCCCTACTTCTACGTTCTAACAAAACAAAATGTTGCATGCACACAAAGAAATGCATAAAACAGAAACAGAATATAGGTAATAACCCAAGTAACCTAGCTTAACCAATCTTCCACCTCCATTGCACACTTGACAATGACATCTGAGAAAGAGTAATGGAACTAAGAAAGATGTAGTAGTTGGTTGAACTTTCCAGAACTTGCAAGTGATTAACTAATCAAATTTTGTTTAAATTAAATGCATCCGAACTATGGAAACTCTGTCAATTTTTTTAATCAAATAACCTAGTATTGGAGACTACCACATTTTAGATTTGGAGAAGTAAATAATTTAGAGTTCTAACCCCAACTTATACATAATATTATTGCTCTTGTAACTACCAATGAGTTGTGCTTACAAGACATCATAGATCGATTTTAATTATGAATAAAATGGAGAAAAATCATGAAACATTATTTTATTTAGAAAAAAAAAAATCATCCAAAATAAAGGGTACATTTTTCAAAAAGAAAAAATTACAAGATTGATTGCAAACGTTGTGCAATAAGTTCCCGTAACTTTAGCTCAGTTGGTAAGGACAATACATAATATATGCAAGGTTGGGGTTCGAACCCTGAAGAAAAAAAAATTGTGCAACAAAACGTGGCTACAAATACTCCCTCTTTTTTCTTTAATGGAACAGAATCCCTTCTTAACTTTTAAATTAATTTTTCTTTAAAAAATAAATAAATTTAATTTGTCCAAATTAATGTCATTTATGAATTACTCCTATAACACGTTTATGTCTTGAATTCGAAAAAAGAATAGCTGTATTTAGTTCACACCTACAAAAGAAGTTGGTAGAGTATTAGTGACCGAAATTTCAAATTTCCGACATTGACCTGGCAATGGCGAACGAATTAGATCAGACAGTACAACAACAATAATTAGAGTTTAGTTTAGGTAACCGGTGAAGAGGTAATGGAGTAATGTTTTTCTTTCCAGATGGAGTACGGTTTGTAACTTTTTGTGATACAGAGTATTTTTATAATTAATTATTATATGGAATATTCATATGGCTTAGTATGAGTTTTTTTTGAAAAAGGCTAAGTATGAGTTTCATTTATTGGTGGGGTTATGTTTTTAAAAATAACGAGACTAGTGTGAATTTTACTCACCTCATAGAGCGTATCGTTTATATTTAACTGCATCGATTAATAAATATATTTTTTTATCATCATAAGTTTAGCTCAGTTAGTAGAGATATCATATTTTATATGCAGGGGTCGGAGTTCAAACCCCAGACACTCCACTTCTCCACAATTAAATTGTGTGAGCTCTAGCCACTAGGTTATTTGACAAAAAAAAAATAATAATTTTTTCACTCATAAAAAGTACCGACATTATAGCACTACTAATGAAGTTCTTTTTCTATTTTTTGACAAAAGAACAAGAAGTTCCATAACTAGGCGAAAATGTGAATATTTTTGGACAAACGTTTAATCATATTTTACTATGGTGTTCTATCGACACACAAAATCAAGTTTTGAAGGGCGGAAATAAGTAAATTGAAAAGAAAAATAAAAAACGAGTTCTACATAGGATATAATAATCGAAATGAGTCTATAACGGTGTGGGTGCGTTGCTTCTCCGTCGTCGTTTCGTCTACGTTTCAAAACCGGATTTGTTTCCACGAAGATTCGGCAATTTTGTTTTAAAACACATTCTCTGTGTTCAATGGGTTTCTGAAAAATCCGGTTTCGATCTGGGTCATCTAAGTTTCGATCTGGGACTGGTATTTTAAAATCATTGTTGGCTCCGTCGCAGTGGTTAGGTTATGTTATGTTCAACGTTGTTGGGGTCGATGTCGTGTGTTGGCTCCGTCGTCGTACCACTTGTGTGTTGTTATGGTGTGTATCACCTGTTAGGGTTTGTTTCGGTGGTTTGGCACCCTCAGCGTTGTATTGCTCCTCCAAGATCATATACATGCTTCGTAACAGGTATTATATGCTATAAATGGTCATGCATTTGTTGTCCAGGTTGCTACGAATGGTGGGTGCGGGTGTTACTGTGTTGGCGGTGCTCAGACCCTTTGATGACCATCGCTCGATCTGGCTTCAATTGGTTTTGAGTTGCTTTCTATTGGATTTGGCTAGAAATGGTCGTGAAGCTCTCCGTCGCAGCATAGTGGATTGTAGGCGTGGGGTTTTGTATCCGTGTTGGCGGTAGAATCTCTCACCTTCATAAAGTTTGGCTCTATATAACTTGGATGCGGTTTCAAAATCCTCATCGGTCTGTGTGATGTTGGACTGTTTGGCTCGAAAGAGACGTTAGGCTTGTTGCTGTCGCAAGGAGTTGTTGGTCCTTGGATTTATTCCGTGTTGACGGTTTCTGCATATACCGTCTGTTAGACATCCACCGGTGTTGTTTTTATTTCTTTGTATCACCTGTTTGGGTTGAGACACACTTTGTGTAGATTGACTGGGTTAGGTTTATGTCCCCCCAGTTTTTATTTTTTTGTATTTATTTTCCTTTTTTTAATAATATATATGAGTACTTGACATAGACTGGAATCTTCAAGACATTCCATCTTTTGAATTGTTTTCTATTCCTTTTTTATATCTTTGGACTCTTGCCTTATAAAAAAAAATCATATATTTTTTATTTTGTAAGTATTTACGAATTTAACATAAATCAAGCCCAATATTAGTGTTAGGCGTGACAAGTGTACTGAAAAAAATTCATCCAAATCCCACATCAAGTGGAGAAAAAATTAAAATAAATTTATAAAAAGTGACACATTTCAATTTTGTAAACTTTAACATATATTTTTCCTGCACTTTTTTTTATCTTCACAATTCTTATCTTCATTTTCAATTTGGTCTCCAAAAAATAATCAGAAAAATAATCTCTACTTTGAATCTCCAAAATAATATAAGTTGGACACAAGTTTGTATGTCAACTTGCATAACCATGTCGATTTTTGTGTCGATTTATACCGGTTAATTTCTCACCTGACAATTGACACATGTTTGGGAGGATTATTCGAAGTTGTAAAGCTCTCTTTAAACAATATTATCTAAATTTCATTATTGAGTTTGTGCGGAGACAAACAAATGAAACAACACATACATTAGCAAAGAAGACCACATTATTAGTTTTGTACTTGCAGTGAGTACAATACTAAAAAACTAGGGTTTAAATTGTCTATGAAATGCCTTGGGAAAAAGCGTCTCTGCCTTTAGGAAGATATTGACGGTTCAACATTGTTTTTTAGGTCTTGGTTGATATACCAAATTGTATTGAATACATTTTGATTAATGTAATGTTATAAGTTTGTTTCCTTAAAAAAATTGACACCATTAACCCTCGTTTGATAGGCTCCCGACTGTTGGGGAGCGCTGAGAGCGCATGAGACTAAACATCCAAAACCATTAAGAGACTTAGATACCACATTTCCATCTAAAATCTTAATACATCGAGTATATGAATCACCTCTTTTATATATCTAATGTTTCATCTGTTTTTAGTCTCTATAAAACTTAATTACTCACACTTAAATTCCAACATTGACGACCAAAAGATAAAAAATTAATCCCCATACGATATATCCAAGATTATAAAACCTCCATTGACCTCTCATGATTTATGTGAAGCTAGTCTACATTTAATGTGAGAAAGTAATCTTTTTACCATTTTTGCAATCTTATGCTCTCTCAATCAAAGGTCCATCCTTTTTACGGTCACTCAATTTTTTATTTTGTATTCTTTACCAAGCTTCTCACACTTGTGAAGAAAGGATGTTAGATTGCGATTTAATTTAAAGGCCAGGGATTGTTTTTTGTCAAAAAAAAGTCAGGGATTTAAAATGTGACTCGGATATCAAAACATTCTTTCTTATTTTAATTCGTCTCTTTGTTCTATTTCATATAAAAACATCGCTTGATAGCGTAGTCCAACAAAAATTTGGCAACTAAGCAAATGCACAATACAACTAAGCTAAAGTAAAAAAATAAATATTGCAGGGGTAGTTAACGTAACGACAAATGGGTTCAAATTTAAATTTCTCCATAAGTAAAAGTAGAATTTTTTTAAGGAAGATTTTTTTCTTGGTGACCAATTAAGTTGAATTCCAAACATTTGGTAATCTTATCAATTTATTTTTGTTTCAAAATCATATACACACGCGCGCATTATAAAGGAATTAATGAGTATTTTTTAAATTGGACATATAATAATATTTAATTTTCAACTATACATTCTTATTGTTTTTTTTAATCAGATATCTTCTACACGCTACTACAAAAACTCGAGTCGGATATAAATGTAATAGGTGGAAAAATTTGAGATTTAACATTGTTACAATCTCATAATTTAATTTAGCCTTAGAACATTTGATTAAGTCGAAAGAAATTTCTTACCTTCTTATTCAATTGTTCTTGGGTTAACTACGTTATAGGATTTAACCTTCTTATTAATTTACTAATATAAAATAATTAATGATACAATTAAATACTTTGCTATAAATAAATTATTTCTTAATCTAGCTATTTGAAAAGTCGTAAAGTTATGGAATAAGGGGATATTGATTTACCATCACACGTGTGAGATCTTGATTATGAAGCAATAATAATGTGTATCCTATCCTATAAATGTATATAAATGACGACATATGAAATGAAACCAATAACAATAACCAAACCTGTTATTTCAGCCATCATAAATTAGTTTGGGTCTTATAACTACTTAACAAACCCCACATACATAGTGCCAAACCTTACGGAGGAGAGTGTGTCCCTTAAATGCTGCAGTTGGTGCAGTGCAATCCTCATTACTCCATCATCAACATTTAGCCACACAACCAAGTCAGAGAAATATATGCGACTTCTTCATTCAGACAATATCATATCATCATACATACAAACACAGATTAACAATTTGTTTTGGTTTGGTCACAAACAAACCAAACGGAGATGAACTATTGTGAGACAAATTGTGTTGTCAAGAGGAACAAAGGTAAAGAAACTGATGAAACCTTGTCTTTTACACAGTCCAAGGATAATATAAAGATGTCTCATCAACATGATCGGAACAAAGGAAAACAACAACGTTACGCTCTTGTGTCGTTTACGGAGCTACCGAATTATATGAAGGATAATGAATATATTTTACGTTATTATAGAGCCAATTGGCCTTTGAAAGAAGCTTTCTTCAGTCTCTTTCGTTGGCATAATGAAACCTTGAATGTTTGGACGTAAGTTTTTTGATCAAGATCTGTGAATCTATCCATGTTTTTTTTTTGTTTTCATTCTGTCTGTGTTTTTTTTGTTAGGCTAACGTTGTTGATTTGTTTTTCATGTGCCTTTTCAGACATTTAGTTGGATTTATTCTGTTTCTTGGGTTGACCTTGGCCAATTTGATGAAGCCTCATGTGGTGGATCTCTTACAACAATTTACAAGGTATTTTATAGAATTTTTTTTGAATAATTAATTACTATATTATATGTATATGTGTTTGTATGTGAGAGGACTAAGCTACATAAACACACACTGTCAGAAAGAATAAGAGAACCAATCTGGTTCCTCAACATTTCTCAGAAAGCATATGCCAGCTGTTACCAGCAGGTCATTGCTGTTGTGTAGAAATTTTTGAATAAACAAAGAGAACTGTTATTTTTATATTAGAAAAAAAAAAAACTGAATGTTTATACGGAGTCTAATGTCCAACACCTCATACAATACACTTAACCTAATGCTACAACAAATACATAATGAAATATGAATTTTGATCCAGTGTAAAATGAGCGAATCAATGATTGTTATTCAATAAACTCGTTATTTGTTATTGTATACTTGCAATATTTGAATTTGATTTGTTAATTTTGTTTACATTAACTTTAGAGGAGCTGGATCTCTAAAATACCTTAGTAACTTTACCAATTGAAAACTATAATTTTATTAGCAGAAATTAGGAAAACTAAATAAATTTGGAACAGTGCTTATGTCTGCGGTTTGTTATTGCTTAACACAGTCAAACTAACATGAGATGAAAATGGTTTCTTGGCTTCTTGCACACACGTTTGATTAGAAAATAAATAAATTTAGTTAACAATAACAACTAGATCTTGGGGAATTGGTTTAAATTCAAGTTTAGGTAACCGTCCTGTTGACAAAACCAATAGTACTAAAGTTTCTATGTAGTTTGTTGTGGACATGTAATTAACTTGAACAAAGATACATAGCAAAATTGCTTTTTACATTATCTATTCCAATATTAGCTTCTGGTTTTGTTTTTTGTGTTTGTTTTTATATTATTCAATTTGGGTGAAGATTTTTATTAGGTGAACTGTCTAGCTAATAGCATAGTGTCTCTTACCACGATTTTCAACTAATTTTGCATATTATCTTTTTGTACTTAGGTCTATCTCTTCAGGTGGTGAAAAAAATGTTTCTGATAGCATCAAAGTTCTGGTAAGTCTGCTCATGCTACTAAAAAAATAAATAAATTGAGTTACCGACGGAAATTAGAGACCGAAAAAATGAAACCGACTTCTAATTTTGATATCTATAACACTTGGCAAGGAATTTATAGACGAAATTCATTTTTAGTACTGACAATGTAAGAATTTGCAGGGAACGGCGTTACTCTTTGATTTAAACCAACAATTACCATTGAAAATGGAAGTTGAATCCTTAGAATTTGTTATAGCAAGGTGGCCATTCTTTGTCTTCTTAGGTGGTTCAATGTTCTGTCTCCTCTCTAGCAGCATTTGCCACCTCTTTTCATGTCACTCCCATGACTTAAACCTGTTTCTGTTAAGAATAGATTATGTCGGAATTGCTGTCATGATCATAACCTCATTCTTCCCTCAGATTTATTATGTTTTCCTATGTCAACCTCATTGGCAACTCATCTACCTAGCCGGTATTACAGCCATGGGACTATTCACCATAGTAACATTGCTTTCCCCATCACTTTCTACCGGTAAACACCGCGCTTTTCGAGCTATGTTGTTCTGTTCAATGGGACTTTTCGGCATTGTGCCTGCAGTTCATGCTTGTTTTGCGAATTGGGGAAATCCTCGGCGCAATATTACGCTAGCATATGAATGTGTCATGGCATTGTCTTACTTGATAGGGACTTTGTTCTATGTGACGCGGATACCGGAAAGATGGAGGCCTGGTTGGTTTGATTTAGCAGGACATAGTCATCAAATATTTCATATTTTGGTTGTGGTTGGTGCATTATCACATTATGCAGCTACTCTTAAAATGCTAGAATGGCGTGACACTTTTGGGTGTGACAAGGTTTAAATTAAGGATCTATGTTTCACAACATATATATATGTATGCAGCATTAGATGGATTATCTGCATTGTTGGATTTCAAGCAACTGTGAGATAATTACAACTCAATTCAGTGGCTTATGCCATTCATCAGAATGTTAAATAATATTTGTTGTCTTCATTCTATCAACTGAGTCTAAACTCTCATGTATTTTTCTTTCTCCCCCTCCCATTTGAATTTGTTATTCAATATATTATTGTACCTAGAATTCATTATTCAATAGTATG
>Ga0099826_10001931_pt1 | contig 12996 bp, 5 predicted proteins | sample Mtrugardesep15_FD_76830 | JGI IMG/M metagenome (GOLD analysis project Ga0099826, IMG submission 76830) | Root nodule microbial communities of legume samples collected from California, USA - M. trunc garden sep15 | ecosystem: Host-associated > Plants > Roots > Nodule | place: USA: California... | reverse complement strand
TCAACTTCAACTTCAATACCACCACCAAGTCTAACAACACCTTCACCATCTATTCCAACAATAGCTCCACCAACAATGTCAACACCTCCATCATCAATTCCAACAGCTCCACCAACATCTTCAGGCACTTTTGGGTAAGTGATATGGCAAGTTTTTCGGTGACTTCAATAATTATATTCTGTGATACAAATAAGCATGTACTAATCATGGTTCTGATAAACAATGCTGTCTTTTGTAGCTATGGTACGCCACCTTCAGTGTTAAACTCAAGCAACCCAGCTTCAGGTACAATGCCAGATTTTGGGTCTGATAGCCCTCCTATTGTAAACACAACATCGGCCTCGCACCCTCGAGCTCTGAAACCTTTTACTGGCTGTATAGTCTTGATGATTCCATTTGTCACTGCAAGCCTCAGCATGCGCCTATAGAGTTCAGAAACAGGTTTTCCATTCGGATCATCACACTACTCTATAGACATTCATTAGAGTTGTGCTGTAACATTACATGCTGCAGTGTTAAGGTCTATAGGTGCAGAAAGAAGGCAGAGTAAGAAAAGAAGAAAAAGTTACGTGCATCCATGAGCTGCTTAGAGTATTTTAGCCTTTTAGGTTGTACAATATATTATGGTCATTATTGGTCATGTACATATATTTTGAGAGCTTAGGTTTTCTATTGTTTTTTCAAGGTACAATCTTGGTCTATGTAGTTCAGTGTAAATTGGTCAGAGTTGTTATAATTCGAGGTTCTATCATGATTCAGATGACCAAAAATTGTGTCAAATGATGAGGTACTCTATACCCTGTGACAGGTGCTTCTATATACAAAAGAATACACCTACGTGTGGCTTAATCCAATGCATTGGATGCTGATTCGAAAGAAAGAATATTCATTAAATTATCAAGGAAAAACCAGAAAGCACTGATGGCGATCAGCTACCAAACACCTTGACTTTTTAACCTACGTACATGTGAAATGCTTTCAAGGCACACACATTACTAAGCAGCTGAAATTTCATGATTTTTCTTTAGATGAGTTTGAACAAGGTCCACCAGCGACTAAAGCCAGCATATGTATGGTAAGTGCCAGTAGTAACTTTAAGGTCCCATTAAAAATTTACTGCAATGACCAGCTTAACGATGCGATAAACAGTAAACATCCTAAAATATATAAGCGCACCTACACAGATTAGTTTCACATAGAACACATCAAAATTGTGTTGTGATCCTGATGCTGCTACATACTGCTTAAGCTAAAGCTAGATTATCTCTAAAACTGTGTTTCTACAGCACGAAACGCCTTCTAAAACTTCTCTTTACTCCTACAACAAACTTGAGAAGGTATTAGGTTCCTCTATGTACAAGAATCCTTGTGGACAAAGTAATGGTTTCACCGCTTTGAAAATACCACCAAGACTAGCATGGACATAGACATCACAATTTTGAATCCAGAGGTGTCCCAGAAATTCTGATTTTGCTTTTCGGCATCCGAAACTGTTTGTTGCTTTCCTGCTAATTGATCTTTAAGTTCTTTAATAGCTTTGTCCCGTCGCTCTCCCATCTGCTCGAAAACACATACGATGAAACATGTGATTTCACTAAATTGACTAAGGATGTTCAAATGATGGAAGTAAATGATTGCAAGATAATATGAGTCAACCAATCATGCCCGTCAATGAAAACATGTATATAAGTAAACCTTATTTGTCCAAGTGTTTCTTATTTCAATGCATAAATTCTTGCCCAAAAAAATGGTCATAATTCATCAAAAACCCAAAAAGCAAATCTATAACAGCCCAATTCACTGTGACCACAAACATTTAAGCATTTCCTAAATGACACAAAATGAGTGCAAGAGCTAGATTTACCCTTTGGAGTTTGCGCGTCTGAGAACGAGCTTCCTGCAGACAGAATTCCAACTTCAACACTCTCTTCTTCAGATCCTGATCAACACGCCGTTGTTTCTCCAACTGTGTTTTGAAATCCATCAATGAACTTAAATGGATTAGCTATGGCCTCAAATAAAGAAAAGAAAGCACCAAGTATATGAACAAGTAATAACACGGGCAAAAATCATGACGGCAATACCTGTGATTCTAATTCCTTCGTCTTGAGCTTCCAATGAGCAGACATGATCTTAATTTCATCCTTAAGTCTAACTATTTCATCATCCTTAACAACCAGTAGCTTATTCATCTTCTCTATATTCTTAGGAGAAACCTCATCTAATAATTTTCGCAGTTCACAATCCTTGTTCTCCCCGGATTTTGCAAGAGCCTCCATAATATCATGCTCAATTCTAAAAACTTCATCTCTCAATTGCTTTTGCGAAGATTCCCTTGCCTTAAGATCCTTCTGTAAATTATCAAGCTGCTCGCCTAGTCTAATTACGCGTTCCTCATGCTCTCTTAGTGAATTATTTTTCTCATCCAATTCTTTTTGAAGTTCAAAACATTGGAGCTGCGCTGATTGAGCTGATGCGGCACTTGAATCTGCTGTTGCTCTAGTTATGATGAGCTGTGTTCTAAGATCATCCAACTCCTTTATGTGCTGTATGTATCAATATTACAACAAATCATGAGTAAATGATACCAAGACTTAAGTAACAAAGAATGTACTTACAATCTTGAAGTTACTATGTATCATAATGTTTTGTTGGTCAATAGAGAACCAGTCAGAATCCAATGCAGTTTTGGCAATGGTGAGAATGAATTGTCATCTTTTTCTTCATTAAGGATACATACCATTCTTGCAAACAATACTTTGATCATATATTTACTATTTCTAGAGTACAATCTATTTAAAGGCTAATGCGTAATTGGCTTTCCAAAAGTTCATTACTTCATAGATAATTTGGAATAGTACACTTATAAGATATTATGCATAGGTGACAGCTGAATTCATGATACAAAAGCATTTAATATCTAAGATAAGATAAGATCGTCTCCATTACTGGCTAGAAAAATTATTTTGTCAAATGTTCATTCATAAATAAATATGCACAGTCCCAATTGAATATACTGACTTTCCTTCCATATTGCAGTACAATAAGTGACTTCAATAGTGAAGGAACTTATAAATTAGAATTCTGGCAGCATCTATGGCAATTGGGTAGCATGGTGTGCAAATATGGGCACATAGGCTTAATTTAGATGTAGAAAGTTTTCAAACTATCAACGCTCTAGCACGGGAGGGGTCATTTGAATGTACTATTGGCCATCAGTAATTAATATGCATCTAAAATCAACTAGTTGCCGTGAAAGACAAAACAGATACAAAAAATTTATATGAGCGATTTTCCAACTTAGGATGGACCAATCCCAATTCCCTCCCTACATTAAAATTAACTTATTGATTTGGTAATAAGCTTGTGGTTATTCAGAAAAATGTGGCCTAGACAAAATTGAAGAATTAACATCCTGGTTAAAAAGGGACCACAAGAGTAGAGTTTTCCAACAAAGGTCGATAAGAATTCAGTTCATATCATACAAGGACGTGAGATCAAATTCTGCTACTAATGTAAAGACCTTATTGTTAAGTAAAATATGTAATTAACGTTATAAATGTTCTATTAGTCTTAAGACTTTCTTTAGCCCAATTAAAGGTCCATCTCACCTAAACTTTTTGTTATTATTACAAAAGAAAAAAGGTAATAAACCAAAGTACCTACTCAACCTTCTCTCCAAAGACCAATGGGATATGCTAAAATGAAAGAGTACAACTGAATAGTAACAAGATCCTAAAATATGGGCATCTAGTGTGTTATATTTATTTAATTTAATGAGAGAAAAATATATACAATCAATTCAATTTCATCAACACCGTTTCAGCTAGAAAAGCAAACAAAAGACAAAAAAAAAAATAGAGAATCGTGCAAAACAAAAAGTGGAAACATTTCAATTTTCAAATCAAACAGCTGTATAAGACCAAAAGATATTCATAAATCATGAAAAGAATAATAATAATAAGGTACAGTATATGAAACTGAAACCTTCTCAGCAGAAGAGGTTGAAACCTGAAGCTGCTCATTTTTTTGTTCCAATTTCTTCTGCAATTTACCAATTTCCAATTCCATAACCTTGGCATTTGTCTCTGCTTCCTGTGAAAAATGAAATCCATAAATTGCATGACTAAAATATTATCAAATTTTCCTTGACCCCACAACCACAAAGACTCCAAAAGTAGATGATTGATACTACTATCAAAGTTATAATTTTTCTAGCATGGCCAAAAAGAGAAAAACAAAACAACACAGCACAAAAAGACACAAAAGTAATAATAATTCAAAACACACAAAAATGAAAATATTGTACCTGTCTTGTTAGAGTTTCTTTAACATATGATTGTTCCTGTGAAGCCAAACGACTCCGAAGCTCCTTCAACTCAGAAGCTAAAGACACAACGTTACGCCGAAAGTTTTGTTTTTTATCATTCAAATCCTTTAACAAAGGATCAACTGAAGCTTGTCTTTCGGAAATTGACATGGGAAATTTGAGATTTTGACCAACTTTGTTGAAATGAAACTTATCCTCCTATGTTATGTGTATACATCAAACTCAGATCCTATGGACCAGGGATCAAAGTCCTTGAAATGAAAGCAATTGAATTATATACTTCATTCCCTACATGTGAATATGGTAGTTGTGCATTTAATTTAATTACAATTCAACCATGTAAGCAAAAATAAAAAATAAACTAAATAATATCATAAAGAAGCTTAGAAAATACTACAATTACTTGTTTTCACGAAAAGGGTACTAAACAGTGAATTTAGATTCAGATTCAAATTCAAAGTTATCTTTTCTCAATAATTTAATTTTCTTTTCTTTGTTTGACTGAAATTTAATTTTCTTTTCTTTGTTTGACTGAAATTTAATTTTCATTTGATTAATTACCAATGAAAATTTGGCCTAGTTTTTTTTTCATGGCATAGAGTGCATCAAGCATTCAGTTTCATCATAATTGAAAGGAGAGAGAAAATTAGCATGACCTTTCATGGGTCTATCTGTCATTGTCGAATAATAAATTAAATTGAATAAAAAAAAATAGCACCAATAATAATAATAATAATAATAATAATAAGGAAGATGGTGAAGAGAAAGACGTGATGATAATAATAAAATTAAATTGAAAATTTGAAAATAAATAGAAGTGGACATTCAAAATCTGAAGCAGTTGCGAGAAAAGAGTGAAAGAAGGAAGTAGCATAGTTACTTACCGGTTTCTGCGTTTGAACTGGTCTTAAGAAGAGGATGAAAGTGTAAAGAAAAGGATCTGAAGAAGATGAAAGTGTAACGCAGCAGTGTAACTTGTTGAGATTGAGAAATGAAACGAAATGAGTGTGATGTGATGAGTTTGGGAATGAATCATAGACTCGTGCGTAACTTCTTCATTTAGCTTTTTAATTTTAATAATTTCTTTGTCTTATATGTGAGTGTTATTTGGCTGGGATTACGCGACATGTTTATGTTATGTAATGTCTTACGTATCCATCATTCAATCCTTGCCTCGGGTCGGTACAGGCTAGCTTCGGACTTCACTTTTTTTTTTAAATATAGTAGTTTCTCATAAATATTTAGTAAACACAAAATTTATATATATCTTATATTAAAATTTCAACAAATATTCTTAGTTCAATCACTAATTGGATTCAATTCGATACTTTTACTTATTTTCTTTAAAATAAAATACTTACTTATTTAAACTTTGGTCGTGAGTATTAGATAATTTGTTATGTTATAAGGATAATTATAAGAATTTTTTATTACAAATGGTAATTCATAAAATAAATTGAAAAAAGAAATAATTTATTTAATTGAGCATTCAAAAAAGTAATGTTTCTTTAAATTAATCTAAATAATTATGCATTTTCCTAAAAAAATATATAATTTTTTATGGATAAAAAATGAATTTGATAGATCTAAATTTACAGCATTCACACAATGTGGGTTTATTAGGTTGAATGATTTTAATTGTCTTATTAATAAAAAAATTACTCCAACGTAGTGTAAGCATCTTCTTCTATTTTTTCCAATAAACCGTAAGGTTCGGAAGAACGAAGCTACGGAATGGTTAGGTTGGGAGATTCCAAACCTCGGGACCTGAGAAAATTCAAAACTACAGCTAGGATTGATTGGTGTTGACTCTTTCCATGATGAGCGCGGCAAATACAAATTTTGGCATCAACGAATCGTTTTGGAACACGTGGATCGCAGTTTCACCATGGGCCTTTTAAGTTTTTTTTATCATGAATGGGCCTTGCTTAGTATCATGGATTCATGGTTGCTCTTTTGACCTCCATGTTTGGGACTAACAACCGATCGATTTTGGAAAGCCAAAACAGCAAAATTCTACTATGCCCCCAGATCAAATTCAAGTGTTTGGCATGGCGTAATTTTGCTGATATATTAAACATACCAAGTTTAATAATGAATATATTTTATACTAAGAATATACTTTATCATTTCAAATCCAAATATTTTAATCCTTGTATATAATATATAGATATTTCAATGACTAAACATAATTAAGATGGTATATTTTTTATGTTGAATTTAAATTTAAGATAACCTACTTTTAAATCAAATCAAGTAATTTGATAAAAATATATTATTTCTATAATTTAGAAAAATAAATTTGTGTATTGTTTGAAAGTCGTTTTTTGTTTTAATTTCTTCGTAAGGCGTACTGGTCATTACAGGGCATGCAATTTCTACATAAGCAGATCCTCCTGCCATTGACTTTTAATTGATGCACTTTTTAGGTATAACAATACGCGGGAACTTTTTTTTTTTACGTCGTTGTTACCCTAAAATACAATATTTACATTAGACCATTAGTTTTGTAAAAATAAAAACAAATAACAATCGGCGTTTTTGTAGGCTAAACTATATTTATACACACCCGTAAAAAATTTAACGTTTGAATTCACATACTATGTGTATACATCTGACACTGACTATTATACAAAAAAAAAACAATTTTTTTAGTTTTTATGATTAATAAAATACATTATGTCAACAAATAATAATATAAAATACGTCGGCGTATTTTTGCAAAAATATTACATATACTATGTTTAACAATGAGTACATCATATACTACAAATAATTAGTATAAGTATAAATCAAAATACTTTAACCGCTATGTGCAATGTTTAAATATTTCAAAATATATACAAAATTAAGATGATATTCCATGTCAAATTTAAATTATAACCATACTTATAACTTTAAGATAACATGGTATAAAATCTATACAATTGATTTAAAAAAAAAAAATTATTTCCCCATGCTTGACACGGGTCACTAAACTAGTATCAATTAATATTAATGGAGAGTGGTAATGTTAATAAACATACTTTGATACCAACCATTAGGAAAATTCAATTTATGGACCTTAATATCATGACTCTCACTATACAATAAATTTTTATAAGATAACAAGAAAACATAGTTTTTTTTTGGATAAGTTAAATTAGCCCACTTAAATTGACATTAGAGATAATCGAACTTGAGACCTCGACTTCGAGGAGGAGCACACTCTCAACTCCTAAGCCAATACCACTAGACCAACCCAAGTGGGTTTAACAAGAAAACATATAGTAATAGATGACATGTATTTCCTTTAATGGTCTTGATTCTTTTCTGCAACTATTTTTATCTCTCTTCTGTCTTTTCTTTGTACTCTTGATGTTAAGAATACTGATTTTATGAGATGTCAAAAATGAATTTCTTTCCTTTTGGTTTAATATATCTTTTATAGTTATATTTGGTTTGTGACTATCCATTCAAAAGGAACATGAGAGATATAGTATTTATTATGAATTTCAAAATAAAACTATGTTGACTTTAAATATCATTCAGACAAACAACCATCACATTGGACCATGTTTTATTTAAACAGTTACATGGACATGATGATAGCTAAATTAAGCATATTATGATCCTTAATTGTCATCAATATATTTCTCAATTTAATCATGTTCTTTGTCATGTCATCGCACAAATAATTCTCTTCATAAGACAATCAACCAATAAATATGACCAATCGACATGTCATACAAGTCACGATTTTGAATAGCATATCCTGCGTGTAGATTCCACCACTCTCAATCTAAATACACACCCATGCATTTTTGTGAAGGACCCCTCACATGTTTAGGGTTCTTCCAAGGCTTATACTTTTAACTTCTTTCATAACCAATAATTAATTATATCTTTGTTCTTGGTCGTGTTATAGCCTGTAACTATTTCAAACCTAAAGATCATTACAATATCACAATTTTCCCTGCCAACTTGAGTAGTCCATTTTAAAAAATCATTTCGTGTAGCAAATAACTTGGCGGTAGCATAATTACTTTTTAGAAAACTATGTACGTTAATTTATTCTGGGTGACCAGCATGAACTTAGACCGTCAAGGCCACGTAAATTAAATTCATACAAAATGTAAACTTATAATTTATGGACGTTGAGTTAAACGAATTTATCTACATGTTGATTTAAAAACACACACACACATGTCGATCAAGCTCACGTAAGATCCGCAGACACATAAAACGAAAAAACATAGAAAATCATTCAATAGTTCACTTACGTATGCAATAAAGGATTAATTGTAGACCATGTACTTCGATTCTAACATTGCACCAACCTTTGATAAATAACATAGAAAATCATATAGAAAGATGAAAGAAATGTGTGCAAAACTTATAAGATTATAAGATTAAAAGAGATATGAAAAAATTATTAACTTTTAAATAATTTTTAGTGTAACACGATATACATTGAAATGTAAATGTAGTTTTGACCCTTTTATTTTCAAAAACGTTGAAGTTTTGGTCTTCATATTTGAAAATTCTAATTTTATGATTCTCTATTTAATTTTTTGGTCCCTCATATAAGTTTTGAGTTTGATACATCATTGTACGTCATAAATGAATAAATCACGTTATTCAAAAATGAAACGTAAAATAAGATAAAGGATGAAAGTTTTAAAAAAAATGTTAAAATACAATTATTTGGAGAGAAATGAAGTAGTGTTTGATTATTATTTTGTTCTTCTTGGTCTAGATTTAAATGGATCTCTAACTTTTTAATTATTTAATCCATTAATTCAAAGCAATTAATCTTCTCAAAACCGCATGAAGAAACAAACGCTCATTCATGCTTTTACATTCTTTGACAAAAAAAGCACAAAGACATGGTTCCCAGGTCAGATTTCAATTTCCATCTCTCTTTCTCTTCTTTCTTCATTCCTTCTCTATGATTCTGCACCTTCCATTATCCCGTAGAAATCAATGTTTCGTTCTATGGCAATAAAGTTCCCATCTTTGACACACCACACTCGATTCCTCAAATGGGTTTTTCTCTCTTCAACCAGCACTCAACAAATTCCACAAACCATAGAAATTGTAAACCCCAACAAATATTCATCTGAATTCGATAAAAATATTAACTTTTTGAGAAATAAGCTTGGCCCAGATAATTTAATTCAAGTTTTGAACCGTACAAGTGATTTAAACTCGGCTGTGAAGATTTTCAATTGGGCTTCAATACAGAAAAGTTTTCATCACACCTCTAATACTTATTTTGAGATTATTTTGAAACTGGGTTTAGCTGGAAATGTTGTGGAGATGGAGAATTTTGTTCATAACATGGTGAAGAATAGGTTTCAAGGTGTTGAAAAAGCACTTGCATCATTGATTCACACGTTTGTTGAACATTGTAGGATTAAAGAAGGGTTAGTAGTTTTAGTGAACATGAATTCGGGGGGTTATAAGCCTCCAATTCAAGTTTTTAATGCTTTGTTAGGTGCTATTGTGAAAGAGGAAAGTGGAGATTTTCAAAATGCTTTGCTTGTTTATAAAGAGATGGTGAAGGCAGGAGTCCTACCGACAGTCGACACTTTGAATTGTTTGTTGGTGATATTGTTTACAATCGATCGGGTTGACCTTGCTTTGGATCAATTTAGAAGAATGAACAATAAAGGATGTAGTCCAAATAGTAAGACCTTTGAGATACTTGTAAAGGGTTTGATCGAAAATGGTCAGGTGGATGAAGCTGTAGGTGTTTTAGAGGAAATGCTTAAACTCGAATGTAAACCGGATTTGAGCTTTTATACCTGCACCATACCTCTCTTTTGCAGGGGATATAGAGTAGAGGAAGCAGTGAGGTTGTTCAGAATGATGAAAGATTCTGATCTTGTGCCAGAAGCTTTGATTTACGAGGCTCTAATACAGTGCTTGTGCAAAAACTTGAAGTTGGATTCTGCGGTAAACCTCATAAATGAAATGATAAAAAGTGGTATACTGCCAAATGAAAATGTTTTTGTTCATATGATAAATTGCTATTGTGAATTAGGGAAAATAGATGAGGCTGTAGTGTTTTTAGAGGATAAGCAAGTTTGTGAAACTGCTCCTTTCAATGTATTGCTTGAAGGTTGTTGCAATGCTGGTAAAATTCTGGTAGCAAACGTTCTGCTGGAAACAATGACAGATAGAAACATAGCTGATTGTCAATCTTGGAATATTGTCATTAGATGGCTTTGTGAGAATGAAGAGACTGAGAAAGCATATACACTTCTTGGCAGAATGATCAAATTATCAGTTGCTCTTGACGAAGCAACATACTCAGCTCTTGTGGTTGGCAACTGTAGACTGAAAGAATATGATGAAGCAATGGAACTATTCCGTAGAATTTGCGCTAGATGTTGGAGTTTAGATATTGCCTCTTACTCAGGACTAGTAGATGGCCTTTGTGACGACATCAACCGTTCTCTACATGCCATTGAAGTGTTTGACTATATGTCGACGAAACAATGCTCTCTTCATTCCTTCTCCTTTTACAAGTTGATAAAATGTGTATGTGACTCGAGACTGGTCAACAAAGCCATAAAACTATGGCAATTAGCTTATCATTGTGGTATTTCTTGCTGTAACGTCACACAAACTACTATCATGCATGAATTATCTAAATCAGATAAGGCAGAAAATCTGTTAGCATTCCTCTCACAAATCTTGATAGTGGGAGGAAATCTTGACACAGAAGCATATTGTATCCTTATCAATGGCATGATTAAACAAAGTCTAGTAAAGGAATGTGTTTTGTTTTTCAATATGATGGTCAATGAAGGTTTAATACCTGATCCGGACAAACTATTTGATCAACTTTCATTCATAGCCAATAATTCTCAGTTATCGATGATTTCTAGGGCCATTGAAAAAATTTCTGACAGCGAAAAATTGAGTTCAACAGCATATAGCTTACTGATAGCTGGCCTGTGGAAAGAGGGTAAGGAACATGAGGCCCGGCGATTACTTGATATGATGCTGAAAAAGGGTTGGCTTCCTGATACGGCCACTCATAAATTATTGATTGGGTCTGATGATAGAGAAGGAAGAAGTCAATCAATGTCGTTGTTTGATGATTCTGATTCTGTTAACGATATACTTGCAGAAGGCCTTGGAGATTGATGAAGCTTTAGTATTTCATGCATGAAAGGAATCTTATTGCTTAACATGCCAGTTTCATTGTGATTGCTGATTTGTCCATCAAGGGTTATTTATTCAGCAAGTCTTATAGCAATGAGAACTGCTGTCATACAGGAAATTCTTGCAAGAGGTTGAATGATGCGGCTGCGCAGATGTTAGTTTTATCAAATTGATTTGCTATGCTACACTAGGTAAGATGTGGAATGACTTGAGATTTGAATATAAAATTCACTTACTTATAGATTTACCATCATTTTGCAATGTTTATATGAATTTCTCTGTTGTTGCGATTAAATGATCTCAAAGTCAGTTAGAAGAGTTTATTACACATATTTGGTTTATAACCAGCTTATGCCCACAAGCGTGGCAACTGAAAATGATTTAGGTTCATTTGGATAATTCATCTAGCTCACATGCACACAATAAAAGCATGGTTTGTTTTTTCTTCTTGTTTTGTTGTCCCATTGTTCAACCCTCTCTAATGTGAGGGGTGCATGTTGAGAAACTGTGGAGTTGCAACTTTAGATTGAATTATCAACTGTTGAGATTGTAATAAAATTTGTTAAAATTCACTTTCTTAACTTCTTTAACTGGGATTAAACAAACTATTTCAACTTATCTTGTGTATAGATGCAAAAAGAAACTATATGGAGTTTTTTTTTTTTTAAAATATGAAATACTCATGTGTCTCTCCCACAGGCAAACACGTTTGAGACTGACAGAACAAGAGGTGCAGAACTTCATCCCAAGAGAAGTATTTTTCACAGGGGGTTGAACCAGAGATCTTCCACTAAAGAGTATCTTTTGCACACATTCTCTCCACTTACAGACATAATATGTTTCCACTAGGTTAATTCATTGAGTGAATGAGATGGTGTTTATCACAGTAAGATGAGCGCTTGAAGGAAGACGATTAGTACTTCATATGAATAATTCATGGCAAGACATCAGGCTTGCGGTGAAGGACGAGGTCGAGTTAATTACAGGAAGATCAGCACTTGAAAAAAAAAATACTGTTTGCACTTAGTGCAAGACATTAGGGCGTGGTCGTATTACAATTTGAGAAGAAGACACCTCTAAAACTCCATGCTCATTATGGAGGGGAAAAGAGGGGGGTTAGATACATAGATAGGACTAGTTTTTTGTAATTCTTTTCTCATTATTCAGTTTCCATTTTGATCGACCTTGTATTTTTAACAATTAAATTTTGTATCTTTCATGTTGTGGTTGATAAGAATCTTATAGGAGCAGAAAGAAAGACTTTTTGGTAACAAATACATGGACTACATAAAAAGTTATACATAATATTTTGAGATATTCTTTCAAAAATAAATTTTCAAAGAGAATGTAGAATAAGAGCCTATTTGGATTGACTTATTTGAGCATTTCTACTAACATAAGTTTGTTGAGACTGTTTGGAAGAACTTCTGAAAACAGCTGATGACATTTTTGCTAAGTTTTGTTCAACTTATTTTCATAAGTTCTCCAAGATAGCTTATGAAAACAAC
>Ga0099826_10001930_pt1 | contig 13000 bp, 11 predicted proteins | sample Mtrugardesep15_FD_76830 | JGI IMG/M metagenome (GOLD analysis project Ga0099826, IMG submission 76830) | Root nodule microbial communities of legume samples collected from California, USA - M. trunc garden sep15 | ecosystem: Host-associated > Plants > Roots > Nodule | place: USA: California... | reverse complement strand
TAGATGAAGAGTTTTACTTATGAATGCTTGATTTGGTGATGTAATTTGATGATTTGGGAGAGGAAGAAATAAAATGAAGAGAAAAGGTGAGAACAGAGAGAGTCATGGGAGGGAGTAAGAAAGGAATAGAGAAAGTATGTGGTGTTTCTTTTTATTTTTCCCTCTTCTCACGTGTGTCTAGTAAATTCTATACATATATTTTATTATTATTCTTACTATTACTTATTTATATTATTTTCTTTTCCCCTAATAATGAAACGGTGCGTTTCAACTTGTTTGTGGCATATGTGACCCCTAACATAATATATCAAACCTATGAACACTGATATATTGCCAAAAGAAGGGAAATAGAATCTGGCCTTAGACAACTTTGATTTTCGGTTAAACCCACAATCATAATTCATAATGGTTTTAAAAAGAGACATGCTTAATATTGCGACAAAATCCATCACGAATATTTCACGAGCTTTGTAAATTTTTTTGCTTTCCATTAGTGGTGTAATTTTTTTTGAGAGGATGAGCGTTGTAAACTTGTATCTACAAGCACCGACTTCCATTTTGTTAATCCAAATTCTCTAATGTGTCATCACCTGAACTTCATATCACTTACTTCAAACTCTAAATGATTTCATGGCAGTTGTCATCACCTGCAAAGACCACATATGTTTCAAAGCTTGTTCATTTTACACCATCATCGTCAATCCGTTTTACACCTTCATTGTTCTACAATCCCACCTGTTTTACGCATCCATCCTCCGGAGCTTTTTCCTGCATCGCTCATCGGAAACTAGAGCAACTCCGGCGGAGTTTTGCTTTATTTGTACTCCGTACTCTAAAAACAACATATGCTTACCTACCACAAAACTTTGATTCCTCTATCGTCACTGGAGATGGTGGACTATATAATATCAACTATCTGAACCATGTTCACTATAAAAAAAAAAAAAAAGATCAAGTGTTCAAGGATTTCAACAATATTTCAATTTTGGGGTTTCAGTACATGAAACCCAATTGATCAATGATTTTAGGGTTTTAGTGTATGATTTTTGTTAGTGCTATATAGAGAAAATTGATCATGAAAGTTATATAGAAGAAAAAAATATATACAAAACCAGTATTAGGGAAAATTTCGCGTGAAATCCCCTCGTGATATATAGCATCATTAGCATGCCTCTTTTAAAAAATAAAGAGTAGTGTCCTGGACCGACCAAAAGTCCGCACAACACTTACGAGGCCTAAAAACACCTTTGACGCAAAAACTATGCCGATCAAAGGCCCATTCACGAGAGTTAAAAGCAGCATACACCACACCTTCAACAAAGGTTCCACATCATTTTATTGTTAAAATTTGAAAGGTAATGATAGAAGGTTATTGGTGGGTCCTATTTAAGAAATATGCGTGGGGAGTTGGGTTAGATTGATTGCGTTTTTTTAGCACGTTTGTTTGAGATTTTTTTTGAAAAAAATCTATTTTTTCAACTGAAAAATCATTTTTGTTTTTGTTTTTGTAGTGTTTGTTTCAGATTTTTTAAAAATCCATCTTGTTAAAAAAATCATTTTTAGCCTCAAAATGAAAATATATTTCAAGTAGCATTTCCAAAATCTATTTTTATCGAAATACAAGGAATTCAAGTGTAAGAGCTTCAAATCTTAAAAAAATGATTTTTATGTTAGTAAACAAACAAAATAGCTTTAGATTTTTTAACTTAAAATTTCTAGATTCTTTTAACTCAAAATATATATTTTTTAAAGCTGAAACAAACACATTTTTTTTTACAAAACAAACGCACCCTTTAATTAATAATAATAATTACTAAATATATTATAAATAAATGATGGGACATTTAAATATCCATTGTAGATACTTTAAATTGAGATATAATTTGGTTATGGTAAATGCAACAACTTTGAATGGGTCTCACCTTCCAAAAAGACGTAGTTGAGTAGGCCATATATAACAATAATGCTCATCCTAATATATATTCACTGTTCTACAGCCCTGTGTGTGGGGAACTCTTGCGATTGTGAGGCTTGAACTGCTTGATATTTATATTTTTAAATTTTTATTCTTCTTAATTTTCCTTCATTTTTAAAAAAAAAAAGGAATATAACTTAAAGTATGATATTTCTACAATATTCATGTTTCTCCATTTGTTTGTACCTTAAGAAAACATTTTATTTTGTTTTATAAATAAACTGTACGTAAAGCGAGTCCAGCTTATAAACATTTTTTTTATATATGATATTTCATTCATTTTTATAAATAACACCCTGTTTCCCCACAATTATAAAAATGACCCGGTACATAGTCACAACAAACCAAACAAAAACGTACATTTTCTGTTGTACCTAATATCAGATAATGCAAAAGATTATTAGTCTCTTTTTTAACCAAAGAAAAAGGTCTGAGAAAGAAAAATCGTGACACATATTGAACCTGAAAGCTGAAAGGATTTTTTAATACTTTAGGCTTTAGATTAGTTGGGGTTGTGATATAATAGGATTTTTTTAACGTGTTCAACTTTGATTTTATTGTCAATCTCATGTTTATCTAGTCAAGCAACCTTATTAAACTAACATGTTCAAAGTGACATTTTCATTTGTCACACGGAATCTCTTCAACTGTTACATTATTGTTGAGCGGTGGCTGCTATAAAGCATATACTTTAAGGTATCTGATTCTTTTCGTTTGGTTCTATAAACAAATTCACACCACTATTCAAAAAAAAATTTACAACATTTTTTTACATATCACATGCATCCAATTACACTCACGTCATAAATAAAAATTTACAATATTTTTCTTTTCTTGCATGCTTGTAAGTTGTAGGGGACATTTCACCTAAAATTTTAATAATTCCGCTGGGAATGAGGTATAGATTTAGAATCCAATCTTCTCCACAAGCTAGTATAAGTGAACCAATATCTTTCTGATGACCAATGCCATGCCACATTATGGAAGTGTATAGACATATGTTAAACTCTTCTCATTAGTAAAATGTATAAATCTTTGTATGTCAATGAAGTTTGTTTCGGTTATAATATTTTTTTTCTTTTCAAATTATCAAGTTCATGAAGCGGTTGGACGGTCATTATCTTTAAAATCCCCCGAAGAAAAAGAAGGCAGACAAAACGAATATTATAGAATTCATTTTCTTTTTTATCAAAATTTTATGGAATTCATAAATATATCATTTGTGTTTATCACATTATACGATTATGAATTACCGTTAACAAGTGTGTCTGTAAAATATATAAGGTTTTGCTAACAAGCTACTTGTTAAAAAACCAAAAAATAGAAAATTTACATTGTAAACAACAACTTTTAAACATTTAAAGTTAAATATACAATTTTTCATTATTTTTTAAGAGAATATTTTTATTTTTATATTTATTTTCTTAATAAATACCCTAAAAATACTCTTTAGCATTTTTTTTATTGATATAAACTAACTTTTTTTGAGTACATTAAACTTAACGTTTTATAATTATCACTATTCTTGCCAAAAAAATATCCAACCATTATCCTATGGTTGCTTCGAATGAATCATTTTTTATTAAAAAAAATATTCATTGGAAACAATGAGATGAAATCTAATGCAATGGTTTGTGGGCCCCGTAATATTCGTTGAATAATGTTTTATCCGTTCATGTAACATGAACGGTTATCAAGGGTTCCCGTGAAAATGTCTGGTCACACTCTACCAACAAAAATCTTCACTTGCGGTTAATGTTACAGATATTATAATCAAACAATAAAACCAAACATTGTACAAACAAAAACATGAATCAATCAAACAAAATCTATACAATTCGTTATCCTTGCTTTTCGCGGCAATGTTTTTTCATTACCGACACTTCCTTTATCTTCATTTTTTTTTCCTTACTTTCCAATTTTAACATCTTGTTTAGTGTAACAATTTAACAACACACATATTCAAAACATGATTTGTCTCTTCGTTGTTGTATTCAAGATTAATTAATTTAGTTGAAGCAGGTAGAATTGCTTATGCAATTATGCGGTACATTCAGTTAAAAAGCATGCATGTTGTCTTACAACATTTAGGTACTTTTTCTTATTTGTCTTTTCTTGTCTTTTCTACAATACTTTAATGCTATGTTCTTTTTTAGTGATATTTACATTCAATAGGTCATATGATTTTCATTTTCTATGTCCTTTTCACCCATCTCTTTCTCTCTCTCAACATAAATATGTCTTATTAGCATTCACAAAAATAGTATTTCCATGTGTTAGATTGAAGTTTCAAACATAACAGTAGTTATGTTTTGCAGAGAGTTTTGGTGATTGAGCAGAGGGCATAACATAACACAATGACAGTTGAAAAGAGGTTTGTGTTGGTTGGAATTAGAATAGATAGCCATAGCAGACAGCTTCTCAACTGGGCTATTGTTAAAGTTGCTGAACCTGGTGATTGTGTTATTGCTGTTCATGTAATTAAAACTAAAAGTTCAGGTAAATTTCATGACTTCTATGTGCATGTTTGATATCAATGCGAGTTTGATATAATTATGGCGAGCCATCGCGGCTTTTGCAGAACCGGATGACTCATCGTGATTCTGTCAAACCTACTATGATTCATTTTCTCCTTGTGTATTGTAAATTTTGTGCTTCTTGGTAGTGAAATAAGTTACTTCAATGCAGATTATGTTTCTAAAAACAAGAGCCTAATAGATGGATATTTAGAGGTTTATGAAGGCTTGTGTGATGTGAAAAAGGTACATACATACATACATAAACCTTTTTTTTTCACCTTAGTTTTTTATTGTTTTCAATAATGGTGTTGTGAAATTTATGTTGTTTGTTTGGATTTTTAGGTAGGTCTTTCTAGTCAAATCATAACGGGAAAGTCCATTAAAAATATCCTTGTTAGAGAAGCAAAAAACCAGGGTGCTTTGGCTCTAGTGGTAGGGTATGTAGAGATTGTATTTCAGAAAGAAAAAAAAATTATTTTGTTTTTATGGTTTGGTTCGTTTGGAGGACTCAAAACATGTTTCAATTGCAGGGGTAAAGCTGCCACAGCCAAATATTGTGCCAAACGTCTTCCACCCACCACCAATGTTCTTGCCATCCAAGATTCAAGGATCGTCTTCGGGAGGTGCAATAATAAAGGACCACCAGGTTCATATTTGTGCCCTTAATTAGGATAAGGCCATGATTTGATAAACATTTTAATTCATCGCTTATAGCACAAAGTGCTTATGTACGTACAAGTTATTTCTACAACAAAAGATAAAATAAGTCAAAAAAATTCATATAAATTGTTTTTGTAAACTATGTTAAAGAGCTTATGGGCATCTCTTAAATTGTTTTCATAAGTTTTATCAAGCAGGCAAAGTATCGTAAAGTTTTGTTTCCATTCATTATAGGTAGTCTAATATTGGATCCAAGACCAAGTTTAACAAGCATAGATGACCTGAGTGAGAAATCACCACACCAAAACATCAAGGAATCGAAAGAAGAAACATTTGACGGATCAGAAAAGCACAAGTCACGATCGATATCCATGTTTGTAGACGATCCTTCTAAGCAGAAGCTTGGATGGCCTCTACTCCGCAAATCAAATTCAGACATCTCACAAAGTCATCATGGAAGGAGTATTTCGGTAGTACAATGGGTAATGAGCTTACCAGATCGTTCACCGCATAGTAGTCCTCAATCATCTTCCTCAGACGAAAATCCATTCGAGAGGAGCATAAGTGACCTTCTTGAGGATGAGAGCTTCAAAAATCATTTACCTCCATCAGTTGTACTCCCAAAAGGCCTAGAAGGGATATTAAATTTAAATTCACTCAATTGCAAGTGGCTCAGCCTAGAGGCTCTCAAGTCTTGTACCAGTCAATTCTCTTCAGGTCGGAACCGTGATTCTTAATATCATCTTCCTCGTTTTTTAAATAAACTATCATATCGTACTCGTGCAATCAGTTGATAAAGGATAGATGAAGACTATGTCATATAATGTAATATAGATAAGCAGACTATGTTTTATTAGTATTATAACATGACTTCTTAAAAAATATATTATAACATGATATAATCTTGTGTTCCTTTGCAGAAAATTTGATTGGGAAAGGAGGGAGCAACCATGTTTACAAAGGAATTCTCCCTGACGGAAAACCAATTGCAGTTAAAGTATTGCGGTCATCAAAAGAAGCATGGAAAGATTTTGCCTTTGAGATGGAAATAATATCATCATTGAAGCACAAAAACATTACTCAACTACTTGGAATTTGCATAGAGAACAATACTTTAATATCTGTTTATGAGTATTTCGCTAAAGGAAGCTTAGAGGAAAATCTACATGGTAAAAGTTTGAGTGCATTTTCTGTTTTCACTTTTCAACCATCATATAAATTGTTGTAAATGGAAAAGATGCTTATATGAATTTATAAATGGATGCAGGAAAAAGCAAGGATGGATCTCCTTTGTCATGGGAAGTGAGATTCAATGTAGCTGTTGGAGTAGCTGAGGCCCTTGATTACCTACACACAGAAGCTTCGAAGCATGTCATACATAGAGATGTCAAGTCTTCAAACATTCTTCTTTCCAAGGAGCTTGAGCCACAAGTAATCAAATTTTTTGACATCATTAACATTGAAATAACCATTTTGTAAAGAGAAATGACTTTTGGACAACCAAATTTAGACATCTTACAACTTTTTGAAAGTTGTCGAGACTAAATTTGATTGATACGACTTTCAGTCAATCAAAGTAAAACATTACGTAGAAAATTGACTTTATCACTCATGAACGATAATTTTGTCCTTTTTGTTGCAGTTGTCTGATTTTGGACTTTCAATATGGGGACCAACAACAACATCCTTTTTGACACAAGAAGATGTAGTAGGAACATTTGGTTATCTTGCTCCTGAATACTTCATGTATGGAAAAGTTAGTGACAAGATAGATGTTTATGCCTTTGGTGTAGTACTACTTGAACTAATATCAGGTAGGGAACCAATCAGCTCTGAACCTTGCAAAGGAGAGGAGAGCTTGGTAGCTTGGGTAAGACCTAACTTCAATTAGAACAAATTTTGACTAATATGAATTATATTTGAAATAAACATCAATGTCTTAAAAACTGAATCAGATATTGAACCGGTAAAATCTCCGAGTCAAGATTCAATTGTTTAAAATTGTTCGAACTGATACGAAATTGTGATTTCAACTATTGGGTTTGATTTTTGAAATATTGATAAATATGCTTTTATTGTAGAATATATAAAATTTGAATGATGAAAAATGATTTCATTTCCAGGCAAAACCAATAATAGAGAGTGGGGATATTAAAGGTTTGTTGGACCCAAAATTAGAAGGGACGTTTGACGAGACCCAAATGAAAAGAATGGTTTTGGCAGCATCTTTATGCATTGCACGGGCAGCCAGACTTCGTCCTAAATTTAACCAGGTAACAATATTTTTTACACATGCATCCAATAATTTAATCGCTGTAATGGATATATATATATAACTTTGTTTGTGTAAATACCAATTAAATCTAATAATAAATGACAGTGAAGTTGTGAAATTCTCAATATGAAGTCACATTACCAATTATATATTTTGAAAACCTTCAGCTCCTAAAGTTTATCATTACTATGTACAGATACTGAAGATCCTAAAAGGGAACAATGAAGATGAATATTGCTTCAATGAGTATTCAGAAAATGAAGAAAACATTGATGATGAAGTGTATCCAAATTCAAGTACAGAGTTACACCTAACTCTTGCATTACTTGGTGTGGATGATGATAGTACATCATGTAGTAGTACAGACAATAACTATAGTGAGAATTTGAAAGATCAATGGAGCAGGTCTTTGAGTTTTAACTAGTTTTGTTTTCAATTCTAACACACTTCTTTATCGTTAGTTAATTTGTGTATGTATAGTGAAGTTAAAAAGGAAAATAGAAAGGACTACCTTGTTTGTACTTTGTACTGTTTAATCGAAAACAATTATTTCATTTCGTCAATAATAAGTATTTTTAAAATGACTAAGCGAGATTTTAAAATCCTCTATAATAGTGCCAAAATCGGAAAAATAATATAAGAAGAATGGAAACTATCAACCACGAACTTGACATCCGACTCAAAAGTTACATCCTTGACATTTAATTCCAACTTTTACAAGCAAGAGTTACTTAGACCCGTTGTTTCCCCTTCATGGACATCTACATGATGTGATAAGCAACAACTCTTAGTAGCTACAAACGTGCAAATCTTTGATTTTTGGTGCATTGGACGTACCAATAAAGTAGTGTCCTTTTAATTAAATGAATGTTGTTCTTTTTACATTTGTTGTTGCAAAATTATTAAAGATTCTTTCATAATCAAGTTTCTTTCAAAAATTATATTTGATGGAATTAATCAAAGTGAGATAAAAAGAAAGTGACAACCCAAATGATGAATAAATGAACTCAGATTTGAGGAGAAGATTATTGGTGTATCAAATGAAAGTAGAAGTCTCACATTGAATGAAAATATAAATGTTGCACATCATATAAGTGAGATAACTCATATACCTATTGTCTTACAACTTTGAGAAAGAATGTGGTGTTTAATCTACTTGTGTGAATTCTCTTGGTCTAATGTGATGATTCTCTAGGCTCCAATCATGATCTCATAGTGGTGGAACATTCGATGGTTGATTAAATGTGATCGACTCCTTGTATTAAAAGTCCTCCTGGTAGTGGTGGTTAAGCATCATGTTCCCTTGATGTTGAATGTCAATAGCGGTTCAAGTGTATTCGGGTGAAAAAACTTCTACTTGAGGGGGAGCATAACCAAATGAGTAAGAAGACTCATATAGTTAATGTTTTATGGTTTTTGCTGAAGATGTGATGTTTATTCCACTTGTGTTGTTGATCAAAAAGCAATGTTATAATCCTCTGGAGTATTAAGAATCCGCTCAAAAGGTTCAAAAGTTGATGTCAATTTTCTCATTTGAATCGCTTTCAACATTCCACAGCCACACTCCGACAACAAAAACATGTCAAGAATTTTTTGGATCATTTGTGTACTTCTCATCGATCATATGAGATGACCAAAGGTAATGAAGCAACCATTGAGGTGGTTCACAGTGGTTGGAGCAGATCATTCACTAGTGAGGGGGTGTATCTGTAAAGACACTTTAATGCTTAAGTCAGTAAGGTTTCAACGAGATTTTACGGTATTTCTCCTTGTTAAAGAGTCCCACAATGTCTAAGATGGTATCAGAGTCTATCGATCCATGACAACTACTTAGTATGGTTTAAAATCAAACCACCGATTCAACCGGTTGAACCAGGAACCGTACCACAATCCGGTCTGAGTGGCCATTAAAATCACCTCAACACAAAACCGGAAAAAATACCAATAAACCGGACAAAACCCAGGAGAACCAGTCAAAACCAGCAACCCAATGGTTTTGTGCGGGTCAGACCATTTCTTTGCATTTCGGCACAAACATAAAAATAAAAAAATTCAACTATATTTTGTTTCAAACCGAATAAATATTCAAGTTCAAAACAACGGTTCCGGTCCACAGGAAACTCTTCTTGAATGTGAATAACTTGAAACCACAAATTTTACTTTTCTAACCAATGTCTTAGAGTCACACTTGAGAATTCTTCGATGTGGAACTCAATATGTTGTTGTTTTTACCGGTAGTACTCTATCTCATTATATCATCCAATGCTAGTAGTCTTTCACTCTTTCTATTGCATTCATGTCAAAGGCCCTTTAGTTTTGTGGCACCGCTCTTTACCGATACATATAGACCGCTATAGCGTGTGGACACATTATTGAACGAGTAGCACTTGAGTGACATTGTGGTTGGTGACATTGACCAATCACAATGTCACAAGTGTACAAAATAACAAAAAATCTTGTAAAAGAGAGAAGAAAAAAAAAAGACACTTGTAATATTGTGGTTTGTCAATATCACCAATGTCACCACCCACAATGTCACTCAAGTATTTTTCATTATTGAACCTAGGTTAGAGTATTATGTTCAAAAGAATCGGAACAAATTGAAAACAATTTATAAGGGAATTGAGTTTATGGATTTATCATCAATTTATCATTTACAATAGTAAAAAATACGAATATATAAACAAAATTATCATATAAATATAAGAGGTATTTTAACTCTTCTGCATAAAAAAAATAAAAAATCAAATCATAATCAACTACTTAAGTGGGCTACTACACCAAAATGAAAAAGTTAATTAAGATTCTGCAATATATGCAGAAAATCAACACCACACGAAGCAGGTTATTCACCTTTTTGAATAAAGAAACGGTATCATCAATCAATTTATTAAGATCAATGAACAACTCATCACTTATTCTCCAACTTCATTTCCACCATACCTCAACCTTCCATTCCCTAAAATAATAAGAGCTTCTTTATTCTCAATCTCAGACAAGAAGAACCCCCTTGGGAACATAGACTGCTGGCCACAAGGACCAATCCATTATTTTAACTAGAACTTAATTTTATTCCCACGTCTAAGCTTTTTTTAAAACAAAAAAATAAAGAAAAAGAAGGAACACTTGGCAAGAGTTTAATCTATTTTATATCTTTAGGCCAAAACAACGCATCATTATCATAAATAAATAGAAGGATTATCAATTGTAATACTACTAGCAACTAGCATTTTTTTTTCCTTTCAACTAGCTGTATCATCCACTATGGTCTATGAACCTACATTTTTATTTTCCAAATAGACATTAAGTAAACAACACAAGTTTTTGCTAAATAAAAAACAACTTAAGGATTTTTTTATTTTACTTTTGATAAGACAATCTTCTTATTTTTTTGATAAAAAACAACTTAAATATTTTAATACCTAGTCCCCCACTTTCTTTAAATAAACATGCATATTGTTTTCATCTACCCCCTAGGTATTTTATTACATTCGATACACCCTGACCTAAGAAATCTTGGTTGTATTGTATATACCAACAAATAGAGAATAGATCTTGTAAAAAAAACAATAGAGAATTCGTTTTGCTTATAGTGAACAAGTAGAAAATACAAAATAGATTCTTTTTACTGTAGACCTGTCAATTGTATAACTAAAAAAATACCCAAGCCATTGCTTTTTTATTATCTTGTACATATAAAAGATAAAGAAAAAGTTCAACAGTGAAAAGTTTACGAATTTCAGCATTATTGGGGTGGCCCTTGATAAGATTCCTCCTGTTTTCGGTGTTTAGTGTTGATATAAATTCTCAAAAGTGCTTGACCAAAAACAAAGAAAAAAAAACTCCAAAGTGACGATTGATCTTAAAAGTATTTTACAAATTTTCAAAAGAAAAAGTATTTTAATTTAAGAACAGTTGTTTTACCAATTTTGAATCCTTTCCGAATAATTTTTTTTGTTGGTACGGAAGAGGTAGAGCCCAAAGAAAAAAAAAACTAGACTAAACGGACATTCCTAGGCATACAAGTCCAGAAACATTATCTAACATATGAGCCTTTGAAGCTCTCTAGGAGGAGTCTCCAAAACAAATAAATTCAAGTGATCCTTAGTAATGCTAATGTTTGCAAGCCAATCAACACTTTTATTTCCTTCACGTCAAGTATGGTTAATCTTCACATGTCATCTCATCTTTAGAAGCTTTTGGATACGTTGGACTAAAATAGGGATATTCCCGTTGAAATGAAAATTATCAAAAATCATGTCGATCAAAATCATTGAGTCGCTCTCCACTATTAGATGAGAAAAATGCTCTCTCTAAGCCATGTCCAATCTCAAATACAACCTCCCACTTCTCAACATGTAAGGCATCACACGCACCAATCTTCTTAGTGTAGCCTTTAATCCATCTACCATCTGAGTCATGAAAAAGACCCCCACAATCAGCGATCTTTCCCCTATCCTTGCAAGCGTCGTCACTATTCAGCTTGATCCAACCTTCTTGCAGCCTCTTCCATCCTACGTAGATAGATTTTGTCAATTGAGGACCGTTATGAAAAGGTTGTAAATTACATTCCTCTATATCTTTGACGAAACGCTTGATCAGTAAATTTGGGTTGTTTGGCCTCTGAAAACTAGCTTCAAATATAGTTTTGTTCCTGCACTTCCATAAATGCCAACAAATCGTCATGAAGGTGGTATGCCATTTGGAGCTACTCGTCCCAACCCCTTTCCTGTTGAGGCTATTGAAAATCTAATCCCTGCAATCAAAGGAAAAAAATTAATAATAAAATCAAAATGAACAATGTGAAGCCATACCCAAGTTGCGTGAATGCAATCACGCAGCACGTGAAGAACTATTTCATCTCATTACCACAACACGGGGGAGTAGGAGAGATTCCAACGCCCCATCTACTCTTGAGAAAGTTAGTAAGGATACACCCATGCGCAGCCGACCAAATAAATGTTTGAATGTGATGTGGGTCTTTCCACTTCCAGAGGATTTTCCAATCACCCTCCACAACTGAGGAATTTTGATGCTGCAAGGAGTAGACACTTTGAACGGTGAAATGGTGGGTATTGGTTCCTCCCCATCCTATAGTATCCATCATCATCCAAATAATATATCTATTGTGGGATAAACAATTCACGAAACAAGTGGTCAAACATTTTTTTTTTAGGGAACAAAATGGTTAAACATAAAAAAACATGTCAACATATTGATTTTCTACAAAATGTTCAAATGTTTACATAACAATGTTGTATTCATAGGTATATGAATGTAATCTTTGAGCGAATTGATTTCGTCATTCAAAAAATTGGTGAAATGTTACTTTTAATTCATGTGTAAATTTAAAAACAAAATTTATACTGTATATAAAGAAAATTACCATTTTCAGCATACTTTTAGGTTGAAATTTTATTTCCAAAAATACTCTTAATTTTCAATACAAATAATGCATATAACAAATAGATAACAATAAATTTAAATATTATAACAAATGTAACAACACGATATGAATATATATATATATATATATATATATATATATATATATATATATATTTATATTTC
>Ga0099826_10001929_pt1 | contig 13002 bp, 3 predicted proteins | sample Mtrugardesep15_FD_76830 | JGI IMG/M metagenome (GOLD analysis project Ga0099826, IMG submission 76830) | Root nodule microbial communities of legume samples collected from California, USA - M. trunc garden sep15 | ecosystem: Host-associated > Plants > Roots > Nodule | place: USA: California... | reverse complement strand
CATTTGGAGTGAAATTGTGTAAAAAAAATCATTTGGAGTGGAACTTCGTTAATTATATATCTTTTTTAGGTAAATATGGTACTGTTTCTGTCGGTGATCGGACCAAATATATAATTTTTGGTTGAAGAATTTAAGTTAAATAAAGGAAAAATAAAAGAAAGTTAATGTGTGCCTCAAGATACAAGTTAAAAAGTTAAATATAGAAAAAAAATATATATATAGGGCAACAAACATCAATTAACCCTTTAATTTGCATATAGGTTTGCATAATTGCATCAAACATACCAATATACTCCAAATGTAGTTGTTTTTTAATTTATATACAGTGTAGTTGTTTTTTACACAACAAGTTCTTTCTTCAACAAGGTTTTTTACACAATAAGTTAATCACAACCGCTCAACCATTTAAGTTGGTCTTTCTCCTTAAAAAAAATGTTGGTATTTCATTATATCTAATTTAAAAGTTATATGTACATATGATCGCTTGTGATCTATTGACAATATATAATTTTTTTGGGATAATAATCACTTTGGTTCTTGAATGAGTAATAATTAGTTACAATAGTCTTTTAATCTATTAAAATTTCAAAATAGTTTTTGAGTGTGCACTCTATTAATGAGAATAGTCTCAGACACTAAAATAATCTCTCAATATTCACAATAACTCTTTTCATATATGAATTGAAATGACAATAAGTAAAGTACTTATAAGGACTACTATAACAATAAATAAGAATATTGAAGGACTAATATGACAATATTTTAACTATAAACAAAAAGTGACCATATTGTTCATGATTTTTTTATGCTTTATCATTTGGAGTGAAATTGTGTAAAAAAAAAACAAAAGTGACCATATTGTTCATAATTTTTTTATGGTTTATCATTTGGAGTGAAATTGTGTAAAAAAAAATCATTTCGAGTGAAACTTCGTTAATTATGTCTTTTTTTGTGTGGTAAATATCGGTTGAAGAAATTAAGTAAAATAAAGGAAAGCTAGTATACTTTTTGAGGGAAGGAAAGCCATTATACTTGATTTCTATTTGCATGCACATGTATTAGGCCTTTATATTATGCAACAAACATTGACCCTTTAATTTGCATATGTTTGCATCAAACATGAAACATGCCTATATATAGACAAAAGTTAAACTTATACGCAATGTAATTCTTATTCACACAATCAATTATCATAACCGTTTGGCCATTTGAAAAAAATCGTCTTTCATCATATTTAATTTAAAAGTTTTTTTTTTGAGAAAATATTTAATTTAAAAGTTATATATATGATCGTTTGTGATCTATATATTAACAATATAAGTTTTTTTTTTAAAAAAATTGTTCTTTATAAACAAAAAGGGACCATGAACTTGTAGAGGTACTCACTAAATTAAAATAGAAATAACCCAAGAGTTGAGTAGTATGGACCACAAATTAGATGAACATGCATGCTTTCATGCCTAACAATTCACACTAGTCAATGCCACTGCCGGCACCATTAATTGTTGTAATTAAAGTAGGAGTTGAATTTCTATATAGTTTAATGTGTTATGTGCTTTTCTTTTTTCAATCATAAAAACTTTGTCTACTTGTCTGCATATTATGGTGTCTCAACCAAAGCAGTAGGAGTAATATGAAAGAATGAAAACATTGCATGATTAAAAGGTGTTTGGCAAAGTGAAAATAAGGTCGTTAAGTCTTGTCTTAACTACGATGGGTAATCTTATATCATTTCTTTCTTTATCTTTTTGTTGCATGTCTAATTTGAATCCAAACGGTGCACGTAAGTAATTACGGTGTTTAAACATGTCGTCCTTTGTCATGGCAACATTGGGTACTTCATAGAAAAAGAGATGTCTTCCAATTTCAAAGGTTAATAATTGCTCTTTGTATGAAGTCCGAATGCTCCAAAATAAAGACGTATTTCAAATACGTATCAGTTATTGATGTTTCGTACATAATTGTGGATATGTATCCACGGAGTATTGAAATTAATTATTTTAATTTTAAATATATATTTTATCGGATACTTATAAGATACTCAAGAGATATACATGCATATATAATATACTTCACAAAGACGTATCTTGAAAAAAATGAAGGGTAAAAGAGCAAAATTGTGTTGTGAAAAATCAATGAAGATGTATGTGATTCAATTTAAGATATGAATCATTATAATTGTTTTTCGATTAACCAATTAAAAATTATGTTTTTGGTGGGCGAGAGTAATGAGAGAGAAGATTCAATCAATCAACATTAAAAAAACTTTGTTTTAAGTTATTTTATTTATGCATTTGTTTAATGAAAAATAAGCATTGATTACTCTTCAACACTATACAATCATAAAAGTTACTCCCTCCGTTCTAAATTATATGAAGTTTTGGACATTTCACATATATTAAGAAATGCAATTAATATTACATGGAAAAGAGATATTATGTGTTGTTTTACAAAATTGTCCTTAATAAATAATATGAAAAAAATAAATGAAAGAATTGAAAGAAGATAAAGTAATAAATAATTAAGGTTATAATCGAAAAAGTAACATTAATGTTGCATTGGTATTGTAAAGCGACATATAATTTGAGACAATTTTTTTTCCTAAAGCGACATACAATTTGGGACGGAGGGAGTACAATTTATAAAAAATAATAATACATATGATCAAAATAAAAAATGTAAAGTTTTCGTATAAATCATATTCTTTTTTCATGCATATGTTAGAATATCAACAAATACATCTAAAAGTACGTTTAAGCCTATTAAAAATTTGATATATATAAAATATTCTTTGAGACAAATCTAACAACAATTTATATATTAATATTTATATTTATATATTAAAAAATACAGTCAAACTAATTTATATGAATACTGTACATCGTAAAAATACGACATTTATTTAAGAACAGACGAAGTATTAAGAAACTACAAATATTTTTTGAGGGAAGAAACTACAAATATAAAAAGTGGTCTTGTAAGTGAGGAACGAAAGATTATAAAACAAATTTATTTTGGTCACCTATAAACTATTACTGCATGTTATTTATAAAGTAAAAAATTGAGTAAATACACATTTTTGTCTTCAAATTTGTATGTGTTGGTCAATTCTATCCTTCAATATTTCGAAATAGTCAATTTGTTCTTGATTATAAATGTCAATCAATTTAAACCCTACATCAAGTCTCGTTGTTAACGGTGTTGACATGTCATATTAAACATTGATGTGGAGTTTCAATTCCGCTTCAACGTGTACATAGACGAATTTGATTGATTTTTTTTTAATTCTTATTTTTGAATTTTTTTAAAATAAAAGTCGATAAAAATTGTTACACTCTCAAATCGATCCTTGAATTATTCATTAAAAATCAAATTGTTTCATGAATTATGTTACTCACTATCAAATTAACCCTTAAAAAGCTAAAAGAATGTGAAGAATCTCCAAGTAACAAGTTAGGAATAACAATTAAACATTATTGTTTCAACACCTCCTAAAGTGTTGATTTTAAAGTCGTAAATTGATTTTAAAGTGGTAAAATTTGGTTTTGATATGTTTGAGTAGAATTTATTTTGCTCAATGTTCTTTTTTGTTTATGATTTCCTTTTCTTATTGTTCAAATTTCCTAGCTACACTTTTAAAAATTGATTCATGGAAGCTTCATTCAAGATTTTGTATGCAATTTTGTGTTTTTGGAAAATTTATCCTTTTCAATGAATTTAACATATGTTGATGTTGTCTTTATTGCACTACGATGTCTTTTCCATTGTGTTTTTGTGACTTAATGGAAAAGTGTTACTCTGCCTCTAAACTACTTCCATGGTTCTTCAACTTGTAAAACACACATTCAATTATGTATGGGTAAATGTCCAATGTTTAATGATTTATCGATGACATTTTGTGTATTGTAGGTTACAAGACTCTATCAAAAAGAAAAAAGGTTACCAGACAACCTCTTTTGTTTAGGGAGACTAGTCCTCAACCTAGAAAGCACATATTGTGGCAATCAACGACATGTTTTACCGATGGACATGTCAACATACATAAGTATATTCCTTTTTACAGTTGTCTACTGGTATGCTGATGTGTGCTCAAATTCTGTTCATTCATATAGATTTAAAAGTACAATAGTCTTGTTGGTTTGTCATAAACTAAGTAGGAGAGCTAGCATTTAACACCTTTATAAACTATTAGAGTTTAATTTTCAATCGAGACATTAAGAGAATGCTCTCTTGTAAGAACAATATAACTCTTTTATACTCTATCCGTTTCGTAACACATGTCAATGTTGAAGAATAATTTTGTTTCACTTTACTTGTCACTTTCAAGTTTCAATGCAACATGAATTATTGGTCTATCAATAATACCCTTACTTATTTATTATAGAGTGAGAAATAATAGAATGAAATAATAAATGGGTAAGGATATTATAAAAAAAAACACAAAATTTCATCAAAAATAACAAAAATTTATTTGATTTCTTAGTATGTGTAATTTCCTCAAAAGCGACAAATATTATGAAACAGATTGAGTAGTATTTTTGGGCTTTAGATGACTCATTTATGTACATACACATTTATTCATTATATTATTTAAATAACAGCTAAACACGTTATTCACATTCTTTTAGTTTTTAGCATTTTTTTTTACAAACACATTCTTCATATTCTTTTACTTTTTTGCATTTATTTGACAATATCAATGATCAAATTGATAAATAAGATAAATAATTCAGGGATCGATTTGATAATGAGTAACATAATTTAAAGACTTACTTGATTTGTAATGAATAATTCAGGAATCGATCTGACAGTATAACGATTTGTATTGACTTTAATTTGAAAAGAAAAAACTTCAATTTTTTTTTATTTAAATTCGTCCCTGTATATCTAGAAGTTGACTTGGAACTCTGCGTAGGCGTTTAACGTGATATATCATCACTGTTAAGAGTAAATTTTGACAAATAGACTAAATTGATTTACGTTTTAAATTTAAGAATATAAGAATAACTTTTAAAAAATTGAGGGATGAAATTAGCTAATGCATGCAAATTTGTGAACCAAGCCTATTCACTCTAAAAAATGGAAGAACGAAAATCACATGATAACTCTAAACAAAATGCACTTGCACATACTACAGTCACATTGAGTTGAGTTGAATTGGTCAAAGGTATAGACTTAGAAAACAGAGCCCTTGGAAAGCTATGATTAATAGAGCTAAAAGACATATATAGTACTTGGAGCATCGTGCGGCCATGTTTTCAATCAGAACCGCGCGTGAGCAATGATTGAGGGCCCATCTTAATTGATTTTCTCAACTCAATCATCAATAATATATGACCCTTTTTTCCATTGAATTTTTTATCTAAGAATTTATGAACTCAAACTATTTTTACACATTCAAATGAACTTAACTCACCTGCATGCAACTGTTCCCAACATATAGTATGCAGTATCAGTGTATCACTTACTACTGCACTTTGAATTCTGAACTTTGAAGGTTAATTAGTTTGTTTTTGTTTTGTTCTTTCAATTGAATATATACCACTCTTTGTGTCAGTACATAACATACAACAAACACCTCGTTTGTGTCAAAGACTCATAAAAAAGTTGGTAGTTGGTTGGTGCTGCTAGCTTGTGGACCAGATTGTTATTATTGGAGTTTAAGCATCCCATGGTAGATTACAATCAAAATACTGTGCCTGCACTGTGTGAGATATGGGTTTCTTTCCTTCTTTTCTGTCCTGCATGCTATAGCCACTGCTTTCAAATTATTCTAGTCAAATAGCTACTCCTATGATACAGCCTTATGCAATATACTCCTCCTAGATTCTTACAATGCAGCCAAATTCAATGTTTTTAAACCTGAACCGGACATCGATTTCACGGGATCTCTGGGTCATTGTTCAACCGGTTTAAAGGACTCAAATCATGATAAAACCATGGTTAAATTGCTCAAGTAAGTGAACTATAAAGAGAAGACTTTCACAACATGATGAATTATTATTTAAATCATATATAAAGAGATGTCAATATCATTATTCAACGGTGTTTTGAATAAGATTACTTTTAAGTTATAACTTTTAATACGTTGGATCAGACTCTGAATTTGAACCCATAATTTGTCTCTACACTTAATATATCATCAAATGAGCATCGTAGTTTATTTTTTAAAATAAAATTTAAGGGTTTTATCCATTAGTAATTCAATTATCCATTAGTAACAACACAACTTGAATTGAAAGTGGAACCAGATCATAGATGGAATGATGAAAACGGAATTGTGATGTTTAGGAGTGATGTATTTTGTGTGGTTACAACCACAAATTCGAAGTGTTAAGGCACATTCACAAATAAATAGATAAAAATAAATTAATTTATCATTACTATTGAAATTTTTTGGTTAATGTGTATTTTTATGAGTATGTCAAAATGAGTTAGATTTGTAGTTATGATTGTATAAGTTATTATCCCAAAAATAGTTTATCAAATAATATATGTTATTCAATGTTTAGTGTGGTAACTAGGGACCTAAGTGAAATAAAATGTATTATTTGATAAACTATTTTTGGAATAACTCACAAAACAATTAAAGATAAAAAATAATAAAAAGAAATATAGATAGTGATAAAAAATCAAAACAACTAAAGAAAAATGGTAAGTACACGATAAATATAATTGTATAAATAATATTTCTTGCATGAAATTGGAGATGATTTGTTTGGCTTTTGTGGATGTTTCTTAGCAAAATCCATAGTCTTCAAATCAAATCGTGCTTGCTGTAAATGAAACTAAGGCCTACACATTAATTAATGGTGAGTTGGCAAAAATAGTAAATAACATTATATTCTTATTCGTAAACGTCACATCATTCACACGTGCGGTCCCGCCACGTTGATTCTTTATGATAGCCTCGTGGTAGCAATGATTGGTTATGCTGGCCACCCGCACGAGTGGCTGCTTATGGGCCTTTTATTCTCATTACTTGTTTATTTTCATTATAAGAAATAAAAATGGACTGTGTCACATACACCACCCATTTTCTTCTTCCACCCCTGGCCTCCTAACTCACCATAATTTTATAAATTTGTTTGCGAACCGGTGTCTAAGGATATTAATTAAGGAATTTAGTAATAGAAACTTTGTTTTAGAAATACAAGTTTTTTCTTTTGCCTTAACAATAATTAAACAATTTTTTTTGTAAAGTTACTTATTTTAGTACTTTAATCAATGTCTCAAGAAGGCTAGGGATGTCAATGAGTACCCATGAGTACGGATAGTATGATATCCGTCTCCGCCCTGTTGGATAAATATGATACCCCTGTCCGTCCGGTACCTTCGTAGGTACCCGCTATGTGGGTACCCATGAGTATTGATATATCCATGGATATTCATGGGTACCCATGGAGTTTTGAATTTATTTATTTTTCGGTACAAATAATAACTTTTTTAATTATCAAAAAACTTCAACTTTTAAACATCCATACATCCATAGAAAATTTATGATTCTTATATAATCCATAAGTTTTATGATGTGAATAAAGTGGAAACGGTGAACTTTATAAGATGAATTAAAAAAATTTAAAATAAAAATATGTTATTATTGAGGAATTTTAGGTGAGCGATAAAATTTTCTTCAATAATGTAACAACTTTAAGTAATAAAATAAGATATATAAAGATATTTTAGTAATTTACTTAATTTATTATCGGGTATGGGTACCCGTAGGTATGTATACAATCAAATCTGTGTCCGTGTCCATATAACAATGGGTAGTCAAATATCTGTTTATTATACCCGTGGATACCCGTTTAGCTACCCGCCCCGTGCCCTTGACGGATTTTATCCACGGGTACCCGTGGGCATGGGTATTTTTGCCACCCCTCATTAGCATTCTCTTTTTTTAAATACACGGACTGTAGTTGTTGGGAAAAAAAAAAGGAAAGAAGAAAGTGGTCTCAAAAATTCTTATAGAATAGTTGTACAAATATTATTTTTCAGAAGAAAAAAAGTATAATTGATATTTTATTTAATATTTCTAAAGATGCCTCCTCCCTCTCGAGGATACCTATGTATAGGGGTGAAAATAGGTCTACCCGATCAATAAGAGCCTACAACAAAGACAACATAATATCCAAATTATTTTTCTGGTTTTTTTTTTTGTTTTGAAAAAGCTAAAATGAGATATATTATTAACTCTAAAGTGATTCACCATGCACAAGGCGTGCAACGAGAGAACCATCACAAAATGGATATAAAGTCATCGGTGCCTAACAAGCGAGCACCGCCACAAAGAAAGTAATAACGATGAAAAAATTAAACTACAACACTCATACATAAAAGAGGGTGTCACCACCAATCATGATTTTTTGTTTTGTACTACGATTCTTTTTTTCCTTCTCTTTTGTTTTTTTTTTTTTTTGCATATCTGCTCTCTATGAAGTCCATATACTCCAAACAAGGAGCCCTAACCGTATCAAATATTGATACTTTGTCGATACTCGCAGATACGTATCACGAAGTATCAAAATTTATTATTTTAATTTAAAAAATTGTTTTATCGGATACTTTTATGATATTTTGGAGATACACACATATACTTATAGTAAGATACTTCACATATACATATCTTATAAACGATTAAGGGTAAAAACGTGAAACAGTGCTATGAAAATTTAGTAGAGATTTATATATGATTCAATTTAAGATAGGAATCACTATAATTGTTTCTTGATTAATCACTTAAAAATTATGTTTTTTGTGGATGAAGGTAACGAAAAAGGATATTCAATCAATCAACATTAGACAAAATTGATTTTGAGTTTGTTTAATGATGCTTTTGCTGATATCATATCATAAGAATGTAAATATAATACAATTTATATGAAAAATTTACATTTTTTATTTTGATCACACATATTATTTTACGTAAATTGTTGTTGTTATAATTATTTATTAATGTAGAGTAATTTAATGTTTATTTTTTTCAAGAGTTTTATATGCATGTAATAGTATAATTTTTTAAACCGTATCGGTATGTTAAATTTTAAAACTTTCACATATCCAAGTATTTGCATCGTATCATACCTGGACCACCTGTTTTGCATAACATTTTTCACGTCTTATATTTTTTTTTCATGAGTGTTATAGGATTTTAAGGGTAAAAGTACAAAATTGTTTTAACATCTCTGTTTCTACCTTTGAATCAAACATATATTTAACTATGATTTATTTTTTTCCCCTCTTTTAAACCAAATATATATTTAATTAAAATATTTGTCCCCCCATTCTCTCCCTTTTCCTCCCCTCTCCATTAAAATTTCTCATTCTTCTCTCTTCCGTTGAACTTATGAATGAGTTTACACAAAGTTTATCGTATGAGAAAGGAGCAAGATGTGGTGGTAATTTAATTTCTGATTAAGTTAAAGAAACTATTATATTTGAAAGCATCTATAAGTTTGCAAGCACAAGAAGTGATCACCAATGTATGAGATACGAACATGGCATTTTATTCTCAAATTTTCATTGATAGCAATGATCATGTGTTTTTACAAATTCAATTTAGTGTAAAGATAATGGCTTATACAAAAATGTGTGTATAACTAAATATTTATTTTCATAAATAGTGGAATATATTGGATGATAAACTAAATTTTACTAAGTAATAGTGGAGTATATTGAATAAATAGAATAATATTTAACAGAGATAAGAATTTTTTTTTTGACAAAAATTTGTTAGAAGTATAATTATTTGGAAATTAATAGTTAGTTCCATAATTAATTTGCTAGTTTATATAAAGTGATTCAAGTAATAAAAAATATCATCCAACTTTTAAGAAATATCATTAAATAGAGGTTGAACCTAACACAACCTCACAACAGGTATGTGAAGTGAGAATTACCCTCACCTATAAACATATGTCTAGACCCTTTTTTGTCCGATGTGAGACTCTTTAACACACTCCTTCACGACCAAGTCAACTGGGTTTGGTTCGTGAGCATAAACGATGGATGACCCGATATCAAAAACTTGATAACAAGCGATCTAATGGATCTTAATGGAGACTCTCATGAAAATTGTTGTTCACATTTCAAACAAGGCTGAAACACACCAAAAAAGACGTAATGTCATCGACAGTTAACTGTTGTCGGTTAAAATCCATCGGCAGTTAACTGCCGATGAAGTTATATTGGTAAATTACTAATGTTTCTTAGCATTGAGTGAAGTGTAAACAAAATTCTTTGACTCTCGACACCATCTAAAAAATCGTGGTTGGAACTAACAAAAACTCACAAAACCAACTTACGAGCTGATGATTACCCCTACTTATTAATACATGTCTAAACCATCTTTTATCAGATGTGAGAAATTTTAACAAGAATTAAAACAACTATAATACTTGAATATTCTTGATCTTTAGCTTTTCTTGTAATCAATTACTTGCATTTGTGAGACATTGGCAATATTATATTCACGCCTTATACAAGTGTCATGTCAATACTTACACTTTTATGAAGGATGAAGTTAAAAATAAGTTAGCATTCTGGCACCCAATGAATTCAATGAAAGAAAAAAAAGGAATCCAAACCCACTAGTATCTTTGGTTGCAAAGGAACAACTCAAGTTGACATCATGGTTATACATGCCACTTATGATTCCTAAGTTAGCTTGAGAAGATGTTAGTATCAATTTTCTGCTTAGACTACCTCCAACTTAGCTGTTTAAAGATTTCATAATAGTAGTCGTAGATAGATTTTTAAATGGCTCGTTTCATTCCTTTTTCAAAAGATTAATGATATTTTCACGAGAACAAAGAAAATAAGAAAAACTCAACTCAAGGTTGAGTTTCCAAACCTAAGAAAAAGATGAAAAATGATTTAGAACTTTTAAGAAATTGAGAATATTACGGAAATTTCATGAAACACTTCTAAATAAAGACATAAAAACTAGGACAACCATAATACTCTAAATTTGTCTAGTTTGTAAACATGTAATGAGATGTTTGAACTTTAAGTCCCTCAAAAAAAAAAAAGTTTGATTTTAAGTCATGCATATAAAAGTTCACTATTTAAAATAGTAACTTCTAAATGCACGTTAGATTCTCAAAATGAACAATGTTCACTATTTACAATATTTTTAATAAGTTAAATCTTAATTCCATCTCTTTCAATCAATTGTGAAGTTTTTAGAAACTAGATAAAATTGAAGATTTGATTATAGCCATTTGGATCGTTGTGTGGATATTTCAGCTAGTCTTATCTCCAAAAGGGCGGCGATATTTTCTGCCTTCATTCCACAAACATGTAAACTTAGTTCCATATATATCACTTAATAATTGTCTAATTATATCCATTCACTTGGTCATTTCAGAAAGAAGAAAAGAAAAAATACCAATTAAACGAAGTAAGAAAGAAGTATACATAAAGAAAGTGACAAAATGTCTCACATTAATCTTTGCATGCGTTGAATTGAACTGCAATATCAAGATCCAACCCTGGAGCAGATAACATTAAGGTGACATTGGTCAATCATAATATCATAATCTTTGTGAAAGAGAGAAAAATATCAATTTTGATATTTTGATTGGTCAATATCACCAATTCTATGTCACGCAAGTGTTACCCAAGTGCACACCACATCGATTTTTTTGTGTTATTTTGATGGTGTTTAAGGAAATGGACCTAGTAATTTAAAGTTAGATCGAAGATAAATAAATCTACAGTTTTGCTAACATGTACAGTAAGTCACACATGTACATGTTAGCATTTTTCAATTGTTTCTTTAAATATTGAACACTCCTTGTTCTAAAGTATTCGTGCGAATTTATTAATCATTTGAGTCGATTGAAATTAAAATAAGAAAAAAGTTAGTTAATTTATTTTGAAGTATAAACTAAATTTTATTTAGCAAAGCGCACTGTTTTTCCATAGTGTAAAGCCAATTTAGCTGCTACTTTCCGGTTTATTTCACTTTAAAGACAGAACAGAAGCTTATAAAAGCACACCCTATTGGCTTCACACATTCATTGAAATCACATGCATCATTCATTGATTTTATTACAAACTAAAAAACCTTTTCTTGTACCTCTTTTCTTATATGCAATTACCATTTTTTTTGTTTTGCTTTGAACAACAAAGTACAAACATAAATTAAGACCAGACAATTTTTAAGGTTAAGCACCATGTCTGACTCAGATATAACTTTCTATTTTCTTTCTTCAATTCTTTCTCTTCTCATCTTCATTTTCTTTCTCATCAAAAGAGAACATGCCAAACCCAAGCTTAATCTTCCACCAGGAAGAATGGGTTGGCCGTTCATTGGTGAAACTATTGGTTACTTGAAGCCTTATTCTGCTACAACTATAGGAAAATTCATGGAACAACACATAGCAAGGTAAAAAAATTATAAAAATTAAATAAATAAAATATATTTTTTTAGAGAAACAAAAATGACCCTTTTAATCTAACAACAAACTTATATGCAGGTATGGTAAAATTTACAAATCAAACTTGTTTGGTGGACCAACAATAGTTTCAGCAGACGCAGGATTGAATAGGTTCATATTACAAAATGAAGGGAAATTATTTGAGTGTAGTTATCCTAGAAGCATTGGTGGAATACTTGGGAAATGGTCTATGTTGGTTTTGGTTGGTGACATGCATAGAGACATGCGTAATATATCCCTCAATTTTTTGTGTCATGCTAGGCTTAGAACACATCTATTGAAAGAGGTTGAGAAACATAGCCGTCTTGTTGTAAGCTCTTGGAAGGAAAAAACCACATTTGCAGCTCAAGATGAAGCTAAAAAGGTAACAATTATTTTATATTTTAATGGAATATTTTTTTTTTTTATATTTAATAGATAAAGATAAACTAAAGTTTGTTTGGGTTAAATTGCAGTTCACATTTAATTTGATGGCAGAACACATTATGAGTCTTCAACCTGGGAAAATAGAGACTGAGAACTTAAAGAAAGAGTATGTTACTTTTATGAAAGGTGTTGT
>Ga0099826_10001928_pt1 | contig 13005 bp, 4 predicted proteins | sample Mtrugardesep15_FD_76830 | JGI IMG/M metagenome (GOLD analysis project Ga0099826, IMG submission 76830) | Root nodule microbial communities of legume samples collected from California, USA - M. trunc garden sep15 | ecosystem: Host-associated > Plants > Roots > Nodule | place: USA: California... | reverse complement strand
TAGTAAAACGGTTCCTATAGGATACTATAGTCATTGCGGGTGCCTAACACCTTCCCGTGATGAAATCAGCCCCGAACTTAGGATTTCTAAGGTTTTTCTCGATTTTACCTTCCCCAAAAAAAAAAATAGAGACATCAATAATTGAAAGGTTCAAATCCGATTAATGATTTGACACCCGAAAATCGCGATGACAGTAAGAAAGTGACGTCACTTTCCTAGTATTCCAGTGTAATAATTCATTCAAAATCATAACCATATAAAAAAAAATTGGATTTTAAACCAAGAAATATTGGATATTTTTATACATATGATATGATATATGAGATGCAACCAAGAATTTTCAACCCTTCTTCCGCGTTGTTGCTTACTACCCTTATATGAGAGCATAGCACCAACGTGTCCCTTCTCTTTTACTACTTTTCTTGACCCATTCAATAGGCCAACACAAGAAATTAAATAATTTCTAAGGTTTCACATTAGAAAAGTTTAATATTTTCATCACCTATTTCATGGATTCTTCATTTTTTTCAACACAAGAAAGTAATATGAATATACCATATATTCTTTTAGGCCAAAAGAAGGACCCACATTGTAGAAAACACATTAACCATCCTCTTTTCCTTCTCTTTTCTTCATAATAAATACCACCTTCCTCTCACCTTCATTTTTGAGCATGCCCCTTTCTATTTTCATACACATCACTCTCTTATCTTTCACCCCTTATATCTCCTCCTCACTCATCACATCCTCTCAACAATCCCACTCAAATTTCAAAAAAAAAAAAAACTAATTTCTCTTAGTTCTCCATTTGGCATTTTATTAGCTTTACCACTTGGCCTATTTTAACAACAAATTTCTAAAATCCCTGTTCTTCATGTGCTAGTAGTATAGTGCCTATTTTTCCAAATAACCCTTTCTTGTGCTATTATTTTTGAAAAAATGAAAGAGAACATTAAGTGTGAAGAAATTGGTCTCATTGGTGAACTAATGCAAGGGGAGGAGATAGCAAAGAAGCTTTATGACCAACTTTTTTCTCCATCATCACCATCCTCATCATCATCATCATCATCATCAACATCAACTTCATCACATGAAGTCTTAATTGACAAATTAATTTTGTCCATTGAGACAGCAATAACCTTGGCAAAGGGTAATGAGGGAAAACTTAAGACAAACAATGTCAACATGATGGATTATCATTGTTCAAATGGAAGCCCTAAAAGTGAGGTCCAAGACTCAAAGTTCAAGCACAAACATGTGTCTAAGAAAAGGTATATTGGATTAAATTACAAAATTATTGTTTCCTTTTGAACTTGGTGGTGTATTTTCAAGGTTCATTTTTTTTATAGGAAATTTTTTTAATGGATTTTTTTTCAAGGTTTACGATCTCATAATTCTCATTATTTGATTCATTGAATTTTTGTGGTGCAGAAAAACCGTGCCTAAGTGGACAGAGCAAGTGAAGGTTTATCCTGGAACAGCAGCTGAAGGGTCTGTGGAGGATGGTTATAGCTGGAGAAAGTATGGACAAAAGGATATTCTTGGAGCTAAGTTTCCAAGGTAACAATCATTTTTTACGTCATGTATATTTCTTTTGTGCAAACATATGTATAATGCAAACTAACAGAAAAAGAAAACCCGAAGGAAATGACCAAAATATATAATAGAGAGAAGTTAAGGAACTAAAATAAATCAAATTTTAGTTAAGGGACTAAACCGATACTAATTAAATAGTTAAAGGATCAAAAAGATAATTTAACCATAAAAAGTATTTGTTATATTTACCTTTTTTTATCATATAGGAATTTTTTTGATTGGTGCAAGTGGCTTTGGGTACCCCACTCACTAAAATATCATTGGCCAATCAACCAATAATGTCTAAAATAAGAGGGAGGGAAAATAAAAAATACTATCAAATAATGGGAAAGGACAAAATGCTTTTAAAAAAGACTATGAAAGTTATCCAAAGGACAAAGTTAGAAAGATTTAATTCTGGTAGGTGTACATGTGTTGTTACTAAAAGAGAAAGGACATTGGAGAAATTTAACAGTTGTATAAAGTTGCTTGTACTTGTTTACCATTCATGCACCAATTTAAGTTAGCATTAAATAGTATAGCATGTTAGCCAAAATTCACTGTTAGTAGTATTCACACAAGAGTGAATTCAGACAACATCATAACATGTACCATTCACACAATTATGGAACCATTAATATAAATTCAGACACTTATGGAGCCATTAGTTTAAATTGTCAGATTAAGATTAAGACAGTTCACATTTTGAACTAAATTTACTAACCTAAAGTCAAAATGTAAGTTATCTTATCATAATCAAGATGATGTGCCTGGTTTCCTAAATAAGAAAGACGATGTGCCTGAACTAAATTTGTGATTCACTAAAGATAGAAACTTTAGATTTCAATGGAGATTTCAAATAGGGGAAAGCAAAACACAGTCATTCAAATATAAATATTACTAGTATTTTAATATTCATGCATCCATCTCAAATTTTTTTAGGTCTAATAGTCTACTGGATAAACTCACACACTATAAATGTGGAGAAGTGAAGAGTTAGAGTTTGAATCTCGATCCTACATTCTACATTTCAATATTCATCAAGCTACCAACTGAGCTGCATTTACATAACTATCCATATGAATTTTAACACCCTTCTTTTAATTCTTTAATAATTATGCACACACACTAAAAATTAATATAAACCTTTAACACTGTTTTTTTTTTTAAACAAAATTTGAAGTGCAGGGCCATCAATACCACAAAAATATTTAATATCATTTTTTTATATTTTCTACATGAGCATAGAACATAAGGACATTTTGTCATTCTTATTTTTGTCATTAGTATTTGTTTTCTATTTTCTATTTTCTATTTTCTTATCTATTGAAGCAAAATGTTTTAATATTTATCTGACAAATAGTGATTTTGCAATGCAGAGGATATTACAGATGCACACATAGACATGCACAAGGTTGTCTAGCTACTAAGCAAGTGCAAAAATCAGATGAAGATGAAATGATATGTGAGATAACCTACAAAGGAAGACACACATGCACCCAATCTAACAGGACACTCTCATCAAAAACAAAGTTGAAATTTGGACAAAATAAATCACAATCCAATCAAAAAATTGAACCCCAAGAAGAGAAAATACAACCACCCCTAGAAAATAATTTCTCTCTTGACAACAAGGAGGATATATTTCAATCATTCAATTTTTCCTCTCCATCAATAGGATCTGAAAATGAAGATAACATATTTTTAAAGACCATGATTGAAAACAATTTCATGGAAAATGAGGATAACAATATATTCTCAGAATCAAACATTTTCTGCTTGTCACTGTTGGACATGGAAAGCACTGGACTAGGCCCAAGTGAGAGTAACATCACTGAGATAATTTCAGGCCCAAATTCTATTGCCAACTCCCCAATGGATTTGGATCTCTATAATGACATAAATTTCGACATGGATTTCTTTATCAACACACAAGAACTTTGCTACTGATGAATAATAGCACTTAGAAATTTTGTGCATGGATTAACTTGTGAGTTTTGTAGATCAAGATTAGTAAAATGGCAAAGAGGAAGATTACAATATGTAGTAATCATGTTTTGTGTGTCCAAAAATTAAAACAATGAAACTTCCTTCCCATGTTAGTTAGGAGAGCTTTTCTGGGTAGTTAGGATGTAATGTGAAAATATTTTGTATTTTGTAGTTAGCTATTGTATTTCACTATTTTGAGGTTTCCTTGTTATGTTGTAACTTAGACATCCATCTATCATATGTCTTCTTTTGTTCAAGCAGAGGAAGAAATTGCGAAATAAATAGTTTTTTTGGTTTACCCTATCTTTGATGTCTAAAGTTGTTATTAATGCATCATTTCACCAAAGAAAAGAAAAAGTTATGATCAATGTCTTCCTTGATTGTCGGACCATCGGGGATTTTGGAAGTCTGGACGTTGCCGTTGCCTAATACTCTGTGTATATGGGGACTTATTTTGCTACTGATGGATTTAATGGCTTTTTGTTGTATCCCCTTTAGGAATTTAGCTTAAAACACGAGTTTCAACGTATCTTTCGTGGTGCTACTCCGTTTGAGTTTAGACCGAGTCTATACTTTGACGAAGATTTAACCCGGTGTTCGGTCCATGCGCGGAATTAGGAGCTTTCCTTTCGGGTGATCTTCGTTGGGGACTTTGCGGTCCAGACATGAGAGGATCATCAATAATGAGCGCGGATCTGTTTGTGGTTCGTCTAGGTCTGCTTCAAAAACCCGCTTCTCTACATAGTATTACTACTCTTTTTTTGGATGTGTGCATTTGAAGTGATGTTGGGGTGCAGAAAGCTCCTCTCCTATTGAAAATTCTCCATCCACTTGTGTTTCTTCTTCACATGTCATGGTCTTTCGATGGGTAATTGCTTTATAGGTGCCTTGGATTTACCAAATCATAATTTCCGATTTCAAAAAACTTATCGAGAGTCACAACCCGGTCGTTGTTTTTTGAACTAAATTGTAACTCTCCATCGGCTTATTTTCAAAGGTTGAGCAATATAAGGAGCATATAGAGCAATCATTATGTCAAATTAAAGACAAAATTTTATTCATATATCCCTCTCTCTTCTTTTTCCCACCATTTTAAACATCATTACCCCTCTTAACTTCTCAAACTTTCGTCTAAAGTTATTCGACCTTTCCATCTCTAAAGGTAGAGGATCCTTGTCTTGACGTACACTATTACTAGTTTACTTTTGATTCAATTTTTATTGCTCATCGTGACATTTAAATATGCTTGTTTCTTTTTATCAGAAATTTGAACTTGTTGGAACTTTTATTTGCATATCTACTTTTAGTTATATTGAACTCCTCTTATGGTAGCAAGGTTTGACTCGTAAACGATAAAACGAGAGAACAAAGTAAGCAAAAGAGTCTAGCGTGATCCTTAAGATATTGAAGCAAATACTTAAATAATAAATAATGTAATAACAATTACTTCTATGGCTAGCAAATAAGTTCGAAAAAAATGTGTTGTGTAGGAAGACCAACCCCGTGAAAATTGACCATGGTTGAACATTGTTCTAGGTCAGTCCAAAGATAAAGTGGTCAAATTCCTTACTTGAGTTCTTGAGAGGTAAAAATCTCTTCTCAAAGACTAAAGCAAAGGTATTTGCCACCTTACCTTAAGCAAAAATCTAAAGGCCTCAAAGAAGTAACGAAAATACCCTTTCCTCAAACAATTTTCAGTATAATTAAACAAATTTTCTTCCCCCACCACTCATGTCCATAGTCCAAGGATATTCAAATTTGCTTTGAAGTATTTTAACCTTGATGTTATGTTATACTTTTGACAGATACATTTTCTTTTTAGTGTTTTTTTTTTATAGTTTGAGAGTTTTATTTATTTTAATGTAATAAAAATTGTTACCAATACTCATATTAGGAGAACTAAAAAAAATAATTGTTAACTTTAGTGAATCGATACATTTTAAATTTTCCTACTAATAAAAACAATTTTACTTTATTTTTTGTAAAAAGAAATTTATGTTACTCTTTCTTACATGTATGAAAGCCTCGTTTTTAATGTATACTTTACGCCTCATAATAGGTTGAGTCGACCTGATATTATTCGACGAGTTTTTTCCATTTGACGAAGAGGTCGTTTAAAAAAAACATATTTTAAGCTTATGCAAAACAACTTATACAAATAAATGAGTTTTTTTTTATATTATTTGAGTTTAGGGTGCACACAAATAATAAAACAACAATAAATAAAAAATTTAATAAAATTATAAAAGCAAAAAAACAGAGTTAAGAGAAGATAAACACCGAAAATTTATGTGTGGTTCTGTATTTGAGACCTATTCCACGAGAGAGGGAGCAACAATGAATTCTCTGTCAGGAGACATAAGCTCAATACTCCCAATATCAATACTTGGTTATTTTTAAATGTATTTTAGGAACAACTTAAAAAAAATGGCATCATTCAATATGATTTGATTAAATACATGTGTACAATTTTACACCATTGGTGTAAACACATTAAATCCTAACCATAAACAATATTTTATTTAATTTCCATTATATTATTAAATAAAGAAATAGAATCTCTTTTAAACATATCTAAATGGTAAGCAAGACTAAAAATATCTTCATCTAGTAATAAATTATGATTAACAAATTAAATGACATAACCAAACTATAACTAACAAAAATAATGGCAAGTGTAAGAGGAAGAAATACATAGAAAGAAGGATAAATGAAATGCAACTTCAATTTGGTATTGTCACACTCACACCTTTCCATTTGAGAGCCAATTCACATATTTGCTTTGTTGAAGAACCATTTTCCTTTAGAGCATTACTAGCTGCATCTTTGAGATCCTTCATTCTATAACGAATCTTCTGCTCTTCCTCTCCTACCATTAACCTCTTCACAACACTTGCAATTTCTTCCCTTTCAACCAACCCATTTTCACCAACTTTTGGTCTAATAGCCACCTTAACATTTTCGCTCAAAAGGACAGCATTCATCTTTTGTTCAGCATAGAGTGGCCATGCAATCAAAGGCACACCATTCACCACACTCTCGAGAGTTGAATTCCAACCACAATGACTCACAAACCCTCCAATTGAGATATGGCTCAAAACTTGTGCTTGTGGGGCCCAATATGGGAGCACTAAACCCCTCTTTTTAGTCCTCTCTATAAAACCATTTGGTAAAAATTCAAAAGGGTCAACATTACTATTAGCAATAAAATTAGAATCATTTTCAACTTTATCCTTAGGACATCTTAAAACCCACATGAACCTTTGTTCACTCATTTCCAACCCATAAGCAAGTTCATCTATTTGAGCACTAGTAAGGATCCCCTCACTACCAAAATTCACAAATATAACACTTCCACGTGGCTGCTCATCCAACCATTGGAAACACACATCAAATTCAGATCCATTATTAATAGAGTCTTCATTCACTAACGGTCCAACTGGATAAACCGGCGGTTCATTCTTTTGCAAAAAAGTAATAGCCTTCGGTTCAAGCTCAAAAAAACTATTCTCTATTATTCCTTTAGCCAACTTGTATCTTGTCACATGGTGGAGAAAACACTTGTAGGCCTCGTCATTTCGATCTTGAGTCGGGTCTGCTAAGTCTTTCCCTAGAACCGCGAAACATCCTGGGATGTTAAGCGGTTCAGGGATATCCCTAAACTCGCCCTGGAATTTTTGGTCGAGTTGGGGAAAATAAAAGGCAAAGGACAAGTTATTGGCAGTGGTAGGGAAGTAGAGATATGAAGGGATATCTAGTTCAGCGGCCATGTCAAAGGCATCGGTTCCAAATAGGTCAACAATGAGAGCAGAGAGACGATGGAAAGTCATGAGAGAGAGTAAGGTTTGATGGAGAGAAGGGAGAGAACGAAGGATGGTGGCTGTCATGAGTGTTTCAGGTTTTGTGTTGGGTGGGAGGTCGGAGAGGGTGACCGGAGGGAGGAAGACGTGGGAAATGCTATGAGGTAGGGAGGTGAGTACGGTGGTTTGAGCCTTTGAAGGTGGACCGTCGTTGGGGATGATGAAGGCGATGGGGAGGTTATGTTTGGAGAGTCGCTTGGCGAATTCGATCATTGGAATGAGATGTCCCATTCCAGGAGTTGGAAACATGGCTACTAGAGGTGGTAGTTCTTGTTTTGTTGTGGTGAGAGGTTGTTGTTGTTGTTCATATTCCATATTGAAAATTGAAGATGACAATGATAATAATATAAAAGTGAAAGGATTTTATATATATGGTTTTGTGATTTTGGTTGGAGCAAAGGTCGTGTTGATATTTGAGTTTGGAAAACAGGAGTATTGTGGAACACTTTGCCTGTTGGTGAGAATTGATGGAAGGAGTAAAGGAGGTAAGTGTGAAGTCGTGGGTGAATTCGGACCAAGAAATCAAGAAAAAACTAGAGTTAGGCTAGATACAAGTCTTATACTACCTATGATTCACAAGTTCATTCAGTAACCGATGTACATGTATTTGATCTATTAGACGTTATAAAATAAATCTAAAGAGTAAATTATCTCTTATAATAAGAAACGGATTTAGTGTTTGTTAAATACTAGTTATGTATCAAAATTAAACTCAAAATTGACGGTTAGTTGATTAATTCTGTAAAATCATTTCTCGATAAAAATGTATAGAAAATCAAGCGATTTTGTGCAAAAGTGAGTTTATGTTTTGTTACATTTTGTAAGTAAGTTGAATAATAAAATTGAATGTTAAAATCAATTATATAATCAAAAACTCTAATTTTTAGCTTCAAGTAAAATTTATTTTGAAAGCAAAATAAAAATCAATTTTATCGAAAATAACTAAACATATTAGAATCAATCCTATATTTTTAGAATCAATTTTAACCGTTTTAGAAGTTAAATGAATACACTCAAGCAATTATTGATTCAAATAAAAAAAATTCATAATCTCTAAATAAAATATAGTTGAAATAAAGCGATGATGGACGACTCCACAATGAGTTCTTATCACAAACTGTACTGGAGTTGTCCTACATGCCCAGAGACATGTTTTCACCTTGTCCTCCAATTGAGACATGTATGTCCTATTATATGACTGCTATTTCAAGGACCAGAAGCAAATAATTCACAACGAAAGAAAACAAAATACTAATGTTTTGAAATGATGGTGTGAGTATGTGGTGGAGAATAATCATCTCATGGAACACGAGGGTTCATTGCAACGAAAATAAAAGAGGCATAGAGAAAAAAATGGTGTTATATGACTATTATGTTTTATGTGGAGTTCTGTTCCACTCAGTCTAATGTAATATTATGAAGTGTATAAAGAGCACGCCAACCCTTGCAAAGTATTACAAATACACCAACACAAAACAACAATACTCAAATACTTTGCATACAATCTAATGGATTGTTCCACCAATAAGAAAAAACATAATTATTATTCTTCCTTCTTTTGCCTATAAACCATAACCAAGATACATGTTTGATATATATTACTCAATCTTGAGAAACAACTAGTCATTATAAGATTTAATAATATCATTGTGAATCAATTCATAACTTGCTTAAAATCAATTAGCAAGGAGACAAACATTCTAGAAACCTAGTAAACCATGGTGAAGAGATTCACCATAGGCAAATGCATACTTTGTTCATAATATCTTCAAGAATTTCCTCAAACACCATAAGGTCATCAAACATATATTACATATACTCATGCATAAAAAAAACAAGGTAGATTAATTTAATCAATAATTCATACAACCAGAAAACAAGCTAACTACTCAAACATTCTACATTCAAATTAAAAACACACCAACACATTAAGCTAAATCCCCGCTCAAATTTTCCCATTTAAACCTTCATTCAAAATAACCACAAAATGACACTTGAGGCTAGCTCGGTGGTCAGAGCTTAGTCGTATAACCTCCAGGTGCAAAGTTCAAATCCACTTGGGATATATCTAAAACGGTCATTAGGGTCACTTCAATTGATAAAAATAACCCCAAATTTGAGGATCGCACATGAACCTTAAAGACCAAAATCTTCTATATAGCTTCAAATCCGAAACACCATGAAAGCATATACAAACTAGGGGAATCACACACGATTAGAGACATGAACATTGGATAAAGCAAACCATCAACTCATAAACCCCTTTATTTTTTCCTTTGAATTCTTCTTTCACTCACTCTTGCACTTTTATCTAAACTATTTGATATAAGTTAACAAACAAATTTAGTTGTAATATCAAATGTTTTCTAGTTGAGTTTTCAGAGAAGAATAATAGATTGAAAAGAGAGAATTTCTGGGAAGTAATCTCTGTTATTGATTGTATTGTGTTGCATGAGAGAACTTCATATATTAGCTCAACTACACACACTTAGTAATTGACTTTGTTCGTAGTTATAACAAAACCTGAGGTAAATCATCAGCCACTGTAACAATTTCGACATAACAATATCTAAAAATTGGACCTACAAAAAAATTTCAAACTTGTCTCATAAAACGTTTAAAACAAAACTACATTTGAAAATCAACTCAACTAGCTCCACAAACACTGCCAGCAGACATTTCTCAAATTAAAAATCAAAATTTATGCAACATTCATCAAGGAATTTCAAAAATCGGTGAAAGTTTATAAGCATTCATCAGAAGATTTTTAACATCGGTGCTTAAAAGAGTTTAGCTGATCCACAGGTGCTTCCACTTAGACTGTGCATCACAAGAGTACACACAAATCAGGGGAAAAGCTCAAAGCCTAATCCAAAATAAGTACTACAACAAAATAAAATCCCTGTCCCAAAACAAAACCCTCATGCAGTCAAAAAAAGCAAAACATCATCAAGTAGCAGTGATCAAAAAGTCAGTTAGCCTGATCAGGTGTACCAGCTGCTCTACGATGTAGATTTCCGTTGTTATCATCATTATCTCCTTCTCCATTTGTGTACTTCCTCCTTACAATAGCGAACTCCATTTTCAACTTAAGACGATTGTTCGGATTAAACCCAAAATAAACCAAGAACATTACGAGGAGATTCAAAAACATACTCTTCCAACCAGTAACATCAAACAAGAATGCAACTATCACATAAGCAACTAAGCTGGACGCTATCAGACGATTGGAAACCATAGGTTCCCCAACTGATTCCACACGCAAACCTCCGACCACCTTGGGAGTTGTCTCGATCTTCACAGCAACTATACCTCACAACAAGTCAGCACAAGCTTCTTAGTCTCATATGCAACAATTCATGGCCATATAGGGAGGAATGGAAAGAACAAAAATTCAATTCAATCTATAGTTGTATACGTTATATGTATGCTTACATTACATAGTTACATATACAAACATATCTCAATTCATTTTCATGTACTGTAAGCAACATCACAATCATTCATGTACATGACTATAGAGATATCAAATAGTTAAAATAAAAGTCAAATGTTTTTAACAATCTCAATGTTATGATTGATTGACAGTGTAAAAACTATTTACACTGACGGTGAATGTGAATTAAATCCATCAATTCATTATTATATGATTGATAAGTATTATCATTATACTCAATCATAAAATTCAAATTTAAGTTGTAGCCTTGTAGGATACTAGGGGTAGGGTATACTAAGGGCCTGTTTGGATTGGCTTATTCCAAAGCTTATGCAAACAAATAAGTTTGTATGTATTGTTCATAAGTTTATCCAAGGTAGATAATGAAAAAACAGCTTTTCCTTGGTAAGAATTTACGAATTAACATAAAAGCTTATTTATTTGCATAAGCTATTTTTCATAAGCTAAAAAATAATCCAATCCAAACAAACCCATATATATCTTAAAATTTTGGGGGAACTAGCTCTAGTTTAAGAAAATCAAATTCAATTTCAAAAAATTTGAACCGAAAATAGAGAGGGAAATTGGAAATTGATGAAAACACATTGAAATTTACATGTCAAGATTATTCATATTCAAATCAGATTAAAGAATTTTGATCTCATTCATTCGTATGATCAGAACATAAAGGGAATTAGGGTTCTTGAGAGATTTGGGGAAACAGAATCGAGTGAGAGAAAAATGAAATCAACAAAATAATTCATCAACCTGAATCGTTAATTTAACAAAATGCATAAAAAATTGAAAATCAAGAATAAAATTGAAGGTTTATGAATTTAAAAAAGTGAACTAACCAAGAAAGGTGGTGGAGCGAATGCGGTAGAAATTGAAGCTATTCAGCACCAATACAGTAACGAATTATTCTGAAATGTAAGAAAAAGGGTTAGAAAATATGAAAGAGGAGAAAGAAAAAGAGTGGTGCATGATCGTCGGAGATTCTTACGGTGGACTAACGGTGACAGGGCTGCCGGGGAAAATGTGATTTCGAAAATGAAAATAAAGGGGTATATGTCGATTTCATCGCTCTTTTTCGGTAAAAAATGTTTGGAATAAATTAAGTGTTTTTTGAGAAAGGAATAAATTAAAAGTTAAATTTTATTTTTTTTAAGAAAAGTTTTTTTTTGGATAAATTTTTTAAGAGAAGTTAGAAGTCAAATTAATAGAGTGTAATAATTAACTCATAAACTAACTTTTTCAATTTTTTTATATAATGAATTGGTCGTAAAATGTTTATATTGTTATCCGATTTTCATCTAATTCTATGAAAAATGTTTAAGTGATCGTTTAACATTGAATTGATAGATCTAGAAAAATGTTTATATTATTATACATGATTAATTACACTTTTTTTTATTCTTCTTGTATGGAATTCTATCAAACTCAATTTTACAAATGTAAATATGTTTGTCACTGTTCATCCAGAGATTAACCAAAATAGTTAGAAGTTCCCTGAATTTTAGTCTTAGTCTCTGTGTCAAGTCTCGTTGTTAATATTGCTAACATGTGATATTAGTTTGTGACGTGAAGTTCCAAGTAAGTTTTTACGTATGTGAGGACGAATTTGATGGAAAATTTTGGCAATTTTCACTAGGATGATTTTGATTGAAATTTTTCACCCAGACTGTTTTTTTTTTTTTAATAATAATTTTGATTAATTTGGGATGAATAGTAGACTTCTATGCTGTATTTCTATTTCTTGTTTCGATATTAGTCATTATGTGTATTCACTCAATAAATAATTTGTCAACGATATTATAAATCAAGTAACCCATCAATTTTGTTTCAAACCAAAGTTGAATATTACAAACCCTGGTTTTCAAAGTGGAAAATTCATCAACTTAGCATTAAATGGTTACATAATCACTTTTAACCAAGTTTGATAGAAACTAGTACATCTACCCGTGCTACCGCACGGGACATAAGTAATTTATAAAATAAATTGAAGATATATTAACGGAACGTACATGGATTTCACATAAGCACAAAATATAGCGTTACCCGAAGTTGAGAAAAGTACGCGCACGTTTACAATAGTTTGGATACAGAATATATATATATATATATATATATATATATATAAAATAG